>OGIO01001089.1_pt1 | contig 25560 bp, 17 predicted proteins | sample 1571841 | NCBI WGS metagenome assembly OGIO01 (sample SAMEA2582111, study PRJEB24529) | metagenome | biome: Human gut stool | place: China | collected 2011
ATTTGGTAATATATATTTTTATAATATTGATTAAATGAATCAATATTATATACCAAAAAGAATAGGTATGAGCTCTTAGTCTTAATCTTCTGTTTTTTTAATATGTCACGTTTTAAAAACTCTTTACATACTTTGACATAGATTAAATGAATAAGCTTTGCAAATTAATTAAAAATCAGTACACGCTAAAAAATATCCTTTTTAGATAATATCTCTTTCATTGTATCTAGTGCTGCAGGACCATATTTTTTTATTGCCATAAAAAAAGGAATGCCTGATAGTGTTACTTTACCACCATTTTTTACAAACTTAACATAGTTTATTTCTCTATTTATTTCTTTCTTATCAGGTTTTTTATATCTAAATTTTTCGTTTTCTTCCATAATCATATACCTCTAACAATTCTTCCCCAGTAATAGAAATTCTCACACAATCTATTTTTTTTGATTGATTTATTGCTAATCGTTTCTCAAAATTAATATTCTTTTCAAAATTCAAAAAAAATAATTCTTCTTCCTTTAAAATATATTTTAAAGTTTCTATATTATTAAAATTGATTTTTCTTAATTCATCCTTTGCATCAATAAATACTTCATTAACATTCTTATAACTACCTAGAAAAATATATGCCGTCGCAATCATTTGAGTTGCTTGTAAATACAAACTATAATACTCTTGGATCTCATTATATTCTTGATACCTATTTTCTAAATACCCTTCTTTAAAAAATTCTTTCAAACATCTAGAAATAAGCTTACAAGAAATAGGTTCATATCTTTCTATTCTATCTTTCATTAAAAGTAGAATCTGTTGTTGGAATTCAATTAAAGTATTTATTCCTAATAATATAGAATCCCGTCTCTCCTTTTCATCTTCTAAATTTAATGCATACATTATTTGTTTTTTCCCTGCACTAAGCTTACCAATCCTATCTGTTTTTTGTCCTCTTTCAATTTTTTCAACTGTATCCATAACTTTTGATATTTGATTAGAAATATTATTAAGTTGTTGCTGCATATAAATATTATGTTGTGTTAAAGCAAAATCTTGTAAACTACTTCCATTAATAATGATTTCTTCTTTTATTGGTAAATTATGAGCTATGTGCGTACGACCATCTTCACCTTTTTTCATTAGCTGAGGCCACATTACACCTGTTTTTGAATTTACATTCATAGAAGTTACACCTGATTTAACATCGTTTAATGCTTCAAGAGGAAATTGAACTATATATTCTGTTTTAGGTTCAATTTTATTAAATAAATCTGCAACATTAATATTTTGAATCATTTGATTTAATAATTTCTTTTTATCATTTATGTCAAGTATATTTAAACATTTTATTTCTGTTTCAAAATCATCAAACCCTTCAATAGTAATTTCCGTAGATTTTTTTACTACTTCATTTTTCATAATAATTTTACATTCCTTTCTGTCTGCAACTTCAAGACACATATAGTAATAAATAGATGAATATATCTCTACTTTAAATATTAGTTAAGCTGATTTTGAATACAATATCTCAAATAAAAATATAATATAAGATATCTATACAAATAACAAGGATCATTTATGAGAATAAAAAGAAATAATTTGTTATCTTAAATTAACTTTAATATATGTTTAAACAGTAGTAAAGATAATACGTTTTTATAAGTATTAAATTTAAACTTGATCTTATTAAAAAACAAAAAGAATTAAACTATTGATTGCATGAATATATTAAATACATCGAGCCTTTGAATAAATATCACATGATTTAGATTTTAAGTCAATTCTTGGTCTGAATTATTCTTATAGCTCTAAATTCATCATATTATGCTACAAATTATATTTTAAAACTTAATATAATTTTTAGCGGTTCACTATATTGTTTTATATTCATAATAAATCAATATTTATACTTTTGATTATTGAAATCCAAAGCAAAATAGTATTATATTTATCATTTCAATGAATATTTAATATTTTAACGTTGGTATACTAATGCCTTTTTTTATATTCTTTATCTCTGCATTTATTTTTGCAATATCATCTATTACTTTGACTTCACGTTTAGAGTTAGGTATCAATGATTTAAAACCATTAACAACTTGATAATCTGCAATTTGTAAAGTTTGAGTAAACTTCTCATCATTTTCACACGAAAGAGGTTCAAAATCTTTATAACAATGTTTAGGCTTTAAATTTTCAAAGATTAATCCCATCAATTTTGTTGTTTTACTATCAGAAATTATCTCTAATCCATATATTTTCCCATTAATCAATATATCATTTTGATAAGTTCCTTCTTCAAGCAAATGAACACCATACAATACTCTCCCATTACCATTTTTCTTACCTTCACGTAATTCTCCGTCATACAACAATTTACTATTTTGTCTAACATATCCATTCCATGGTAGTCCGTTTTTAAAGGAACATTCACATTTTATATCATTTGTATTACATTTATATATAATCGAGTTATCTTTGTGAATCAATTTACAGAATAGAATATTATTCTTCGTCACTATAGCATTATTTATATACTTCTTTTTTCCTAGTGCTTCAAGAGGTATTAATACATTTGTACTCAAAAAACTTTGAATAAAAAAATCAGATTTATTTATATATTTTCTATAATATTTATAGAAATCTATATAATATTTTTCTAAAAAATCATTTTTTCTTGTTGTTCTTGAATTGCATATTTCTATACATAACTCATTAATAATCGAAAATTTTTCTTCACCTATCATATCTTTAATTTGTGAACTAACTTCTATCCAATGTTCAATGTTTAAAGATATATCATCATAAGATTTATTAAATACTTTATTTAGTGAATTAATTATTTCGATTTGATAATATTCCATTACATTTTGTAATTTGTTCTTTTCTTCTCTGGTTTGCAAATAAAATATTGCTATTGTGATATATGCACCTACAATGATACCTAAAATTGATAGATACAAAGACATAATATCTACTGTAGATATCTTTTGTGTAGGATCAAGAATTACTATTGGATTTTCTGAAATAAACGTTATAGAACACCACTGAATAAACTGCAAACCAATAACTATGCAGAGTATTGGCACAAGAAGCGTTGCCACAAAAAATAATTTTTTATGTTGTAAAATTTTATCTATCATAATCATCCTCATCTTAAAATCATCTTGTTACCATATCAAGAAGGGTTTTATAACTATCAACAACATCATAAACAACTTCACCATTACTAATAGCCTTAAAGTGTTCTTTTGCACAATGAATTTTAGATTCTTCAATCAAACGTAATTGCATAGAATTCATTGATCCTTTTGTTTCAGCAACAAAATAAATATGCTTTACCGTTCCTTCATAAAATGCTATTGCCCAATCAGGATTATAATGTCCTACTGGTGTATTAATGTAAAATCCATCAGGAAGTTTTACATATACTGCCACATCTTTATTTGTATCTAATTCACTTGCGAATTTCTCTTCGTTAGTAGAATCATAAATAATATGATTGTACAAATGTTTTTTTGCTTTCATAGCATTTACGCCTAAACGACCCTTAATGGTAGGATCAGTAAATACATCAGTATCATACTTCTCATCTAAAACATCATAAGTGATATGTTCTATAATTGCAGTTGCTTTTTGATCATTAATCAAATTAGAAGCTTTTATAATAAATTCCTCTGGATTATCCTTAAACTGATTAAAAGTAATCGGTTTAATACCTTGTAATATTTGTATTATTGCTTTTCTAGTAAGCCCCGTTTCATCAACTAATTTCCCAATCAAATCATATTTAATATTAGAATTTGCAGGTGTAATATCACCACCATAACTTGCTGACTCTTCCTTAACAAATGATTCGCCATTAATAAGTTCTTCTTTTGAATGAATTTGATTCATCGTACCTGTTTCAACTTTGAAGTACATCTTAGAAACACGTAATTTTGTATTTAAAGACTCGATAGATTTTTTGACTAATTCATCAGTATCAAAATCAACGACATATACAGATTTAGAGTTGATCTTTGACCATAACGCCTTAAATTCTGGCATAGCCAGCTTATTCTCATCAATCTCTAGTTCGATATTATTGCTACGAGCATTTTCAGGTTGCATTGCCCTACTGTCATAAATAGAATCAATAATTTCAATTACCGAAGTAGAAGAATCATTAACCTCATCAGCTATTTTTATTTCATTATTAGCTTTATCTTCATAATATTTGTCAGTTAGTACACCTTTCTTATCAATATATCCATTGACAATTAAATCAAAGTAAATAGCTCTCCACATATCATCATCAATAACTTGCTCATTGCCATTATTATCTTTTATTACTTTTCCTATAAATAATTCAGCTGTAATAGAATGTGGTCTATCTGCAACAGCTTCTGCAAATTCATCTTGAAGTCCCTTAGCAAAACGATCATAACTTTCACTAGCAATGACAGTAAGTATATTTACGTTATGAACATCATTACCCAAAGTATTTGTATCCATACGCTCACCATCTTGATTCACACAAAGACGTAGTCCACGTCCAACTTCTTGACGTTTACGCACGTAACTACTACTTTGTTTCAATGTACAAATTTGAAATACATTTGGATTATCCCACCCTTCCCGAAGTGCAGAGTGAGAAAAAATAAAGCGTACTGGTGATCTTTTAGGATCCCTATCAAGAAGTAACTCTTTATTTTTCATAATAAGATCATAAGCATTAACATCATCAGATGTTTGTTCTTTTTTGTTTATTTTACCATTAACAAATTTTTCAATTCCTTTTTTCTTATCAATAGAAAAATAACCTGCATGTGTTTTTTCAACGGGAATTGAATTTAAATATTTCATATAATCGTCTTCACCTATTTTAATTTGAAGGTTAGAAATAATATCATTGTATTCTTCTTCAAACATTTCAGCATATATCCCATTGTTTGTTGGTGGATTATCATAATCCTTATACTTTTTTACTTCATCAATAAAGAACAAAGAAAGAACTTTAATACCTTTATAAAATAATTCTCGTTCTCTTTGAATATGAGAAAGTATTGTCTCTCTAATTTGAATACGTCTTAATTGTTCATCTGATACCTTACCAATAACATCTCCTGCATATATTTTTATACCATTAATAAATTCAACAGAATCATCACGCCCGTCAATTCTAGAAACAACAAATCCTTCTTTGTATTCCTCCATTTGTCCTGAATTATCATAAAGATTATAACCTTCAGAAACAATTCGAGTAACCTTACTAATTCCTGTTGATCCTTTCATATCAAATTGAAGGGTAGCAGTAGGTGCATTTTTTGAAAGATTAATACTTTCTAAATATAGATAACTTTCAGTAGCAGTACTACCTGATTCAGTAATACCTTTAACAGAAATTTTCTTTACAAGTCGCTTATTATAAGCCTCCATGGCATCTAAACGATATATCATATTATAGATACTGTCTGATTTATGAGTTGCAGAATAACGTAAAGTCATTAAAGGATTAAATTGCTTTAGATTTTCTTTTGTTTGTTTCCCTTCAACTGATTGTGGTTCATCAATAATAACAATTGGATTTGTTTTAGCAATAATGTCAATAGGTCTACGAGATCTAAATTCATCCAATTTCATATAAATACGTCTCGCATCTTTGCCTCTTGCATTAAATGCTTGAGAGTTTATAATCATTACATTAATAGAATTATCTGAAGCGAATCGATCAATTTCAGTAAGTTGAGAAGAATTATAAATAAAGAAACGTATCTTTTTACCATATTCTTCAGCAAAATGTTCTTGTGTTACTTCAAATGATTTATATACACCCTCTCGAATAGCAATACTCGGTACTACAACAATGAATTTACTCCAACCATAATGTTTATTTAATTCAAACATAGTTTTAATATATGTATATGTTTTTCCAACACCTGTTTCCATTTCTATAGTTAAGTTAAATCTACCTTCCAAATTTAAAGAGGGCTTAATTTGATTAGTTCTTTGAATTTTATTAATGTGTTCCAAAATCAATCTATCATTCAATTCTGGGACAATTTTTTGATTACTCCAACCTGTGAAATCTTCATCTTCAGTAGATGACTGTTGATAAGTACCTGATCCTCTATCCATCATATACGAAGGTGTCAAATAAGGTTGACCAGCAAATACGTCAACTACAGCTTTAGCGGCATCTGCTTGAAATTTTTGATGTTTAAATTGTAATTTCATAGCTAACCCCCCTTAAATAACTTTTATTCTTGTATCTGGCGACATCAATTTAAAAATTTCTTCAACATTAATTTTTGAAGGACTGTCTGCAAAACTGCTGTCACGGAATACTGCACGAAGAGGTTGTTTTTTTGCAATACTCTTGATAACGCTATCAGGAACATTCTCATCGAAGCAGGCAATAAGGTCACCGTCGTTATAGTTATGAACTGTACAACCGTCAATCTGCTCCGAACTATAAGGAAGTGATAAAGGAAGACCCCACTCAAGAAGACAACCGAACAGCAAATCTAGGTCTGTACGATCAGACTTCACATTAGATTCAAGTATAGAAAGTAAGTCTTGACTATATTCTTCTGGACTATAATACACATCATTCATATTACTATCATCAAGTTTCAGTACTCTAAATCCAGTATCCAAATTTTGAGCAATTAATGGATTTTCTTTTTTAATTTTACTTCCTGCTCTACGAATACGTTCCTTAGCTAATTCAGTAATATAATGTGGTTTATTCATTTCATTTAAAACAGTTACTGCATTTTCAGCAATACGTTTTGCATTAGCAGAAGTACTTTTAAGCATCAAATCTATATTTTCTTGAAGTTGTACTAAAATAAACTTTACATTATTTCCACTAATATTATATTTCATAATCGCCTCTGCGGTTGTTCCTGAACCACTAAAAAAATCCAATACTATATCATCTTTTCCAACAGTAAATCCTAATAAAAAATTTATTAAATCTATCGGTTTAGGATTAGAAAATACGTCTTTCTTAAAATAATCGTAAATGTCATTTGCACCAGTTTTAGTTGTTCCTTTATCGCAAATAACTGATTCTGTTGTGAAAATACTTCTTGGAGTTTTTCCTAATGGCATCCTTTGTTTAAATTGAACAGACCACTTCTCACCATTTTTTATGATTCGAACTTCTCCCTCTTTTAAATCTGTTTCAAATCTTTTCTTTGAGCGCAACCAACTTATCTCATTTCCGTCTTCATCATATTGAAGTATTGTACCATCTGGACAAGTAATAGGATAATACTGTTTTCCGGATTTCCTTTTAAATGTATCCCAGAAAAATCTTCCTTTTTCATCTTTTTCTTTATACCTCTTTATATAGTCATCCGAATATTTTTCATAGAATTCACCTAATAAGTATTTATTAAAGGCATAAACAAGTATATATTCATGTTCTACTGCAATAAATTTAGAATCATTTCCTCCACCTTGTTTCTTTTGCCAAATAAGTTGTGATATAAAATTACTTGTGCCAAATATTTCATCACAAATATTTTTCATATTTTTAATTTCAGCATCATCGATTGAAATAAAAATAACACCATCGTCAGTAAGTAAATTCCTTGCAAGCATCAGACGTGAATAAATCATAGAACACCAATCAGAATGAAAGCGTCCATTAGAGTCTGTATTTTTGAATAGCCTGTTTCCATCATTATCAAATTTTCCTATCTCTTCTATGTACTCCACCTCAGTTTTCTTAAAATTATCATTGAAAATAAAATCATTTCCCGTATTATAAGGAGGATCGATGTATATCATTTTAATCTGTTTTAAATAACTTTCTTGTAAAAGTTTGAGTACTTCTAAGTTATCACCTTCGATATAGAGGTTTTCAGTATTACCCCAATCAACACTTTCTTCAGGAAATGGACGGAGAGTCTTTCGTATTGGTTTGTTTGCTTCTACGATCGAAGCTTTTTTCCCTACCCAAGTAAATTCGTAGGCTTCATCACCATCAATTGCTTCACTAGAAAGCATTTGTTTAAGAATATCAAAATTAATAGCTTTTTTTAAATTTCCATTCTCATCTATTGACTCGGTAATACAATTAGGAAATATCGCACCTATTTTATCAATATTAAGTTTGGTCATATCAACCGATTCCATCTGTAATTTATTCATTTATATTTTCTCCATTTATAATAATTTGTATCTCTATTTATTCAATTACATCAATGCTTGTAATGTATTTTCTGATATTAGATAACAAATAATTGAATTTCTTATCAATTTCTTGAGTTCTTTTATATGCATTTCTAAAATCTTTATTACAATCTCTTCTAAATTCATCAGCATCTGGTCGAATCCTAAAATCTTGAAAATCAGTTAATTGCTTCTTGCATAAATCTTCTAAATCTAAAAATTCATTATAGATATTTTCAGTTATAAAAGGTGCACTTGCATATAGTTCATCTTGTGCAGCAACAATTAAATCTATAACTTTATCATGTTGTTTTTTATATTTAACAATGTCATCTCTAGCATCTTTTGTAAAAGTTGGAAATAATTGTAATGTCTCTTTTGTCATTTGTGTAAACACTTTTGATAAACTTCTATAAATAGCAAATTCCGTATCAAATTTGGTTTTACTTATATATATCTTGTTTTCTATGCTAGCTTTGTATCTTTCCATCTCCTTAGAAAGTTTTAATTCATATTTTTTTGCTAGATGATCAGCTATCGAATTAGACGAAAACTTAACAATAGCGACTATTATACCACCTATACCACCAGCCGTAAGAACACAAGTACTTACTAAGTAACCCATATCTACCAACATCACTATAAAACCTCCATTTCTTTTTTCAATTTCTTAAGTTCTGTATTCAACTGTACCTGTTTATTAAATTGTTTTTCCTTACGAATTTTTGCTTGTAGTGTTGCTACTTGCTTTTTCAATGCAAGCTTCTGTTCATCTCGTGCAACAGACTCCTTCAGACTTTCACCAACAACTTTGCTTTTTAAATTATCTCCAGCTATCTGTCGCACAAAGTTTTCATACACTGCATCAATATCTAACCCTATCATCCTTAATGATATTTCATCTTTAGGTGACCATTCTGTGTGATAATATCTATTTACCTTAAATGCATTATGACTTATTGTTACTTCTTTATATCCAATCCAAGCTTGATACTTTCCTTGATATTCCAATAAGAACAAAATATGGTATGGAATTTCTTTGTCGATTTGTCTTAATAAACTTTCATCAAGTGTTTGACTATTTAATCTTACCTCAAATACTTCTAATTCAGTAACATCTTTACCAGCAGCAAGATTTGTTGTAGTTGTTGCTATTTTATTCTTCCAATAGATAATCTTTACTTGCTCAACAAATATCTTTTTTAATTCAGGTGAGATATTCATATTTTCATAGAATTTTCTCTTAGGTATTCGTTTATTAAATTCAGTGGATTTTGGTAATTCTAACATTCAATCTATTCCTCCTTTGCCTTTACTACTAAGAAACAAATTAATTCAAAGTCATCTAATCCTGATACTTCTGAAATCAATGCGGATGTACCACCAGCTGTAAACAAACTATCAATATCACTTTTTTCTTTGCAATCAATAATTGATTCAATGGATTCACTTAACAATTCTGATATTTCTGACATATTTCTTCCATCATCAGTTTCTTCATTAAATCGTTGATACAATTCTTTAATTGGCTGTTTTTTACCTCTACATAGAAGCCTTATATCATCTAACATTTTTTTAGGATTTAAATAATCGCAAATAATATCACCATCTGTCCCTATATAAACCATATAAAATGGATGTATTCTATTTTGATTATCTATGTTGATACTATCATTCAAGTTTTTTAAAATAAATATGACTCCTTCTGGTAACTCTTCTGTAGTTGGTACAACCGCATGCATCCCTTTTGGCTTCTTATCTAAATCACCATGGTTTTTTACATATTCTAATAAATCTAATCTAAATTCATTTAACCCTAAATCCATAATGTTAACTCCACTAGACATATCTTCTATATCAACAACTTCTTCTTGCAATCTCTGTAATTGTTGCTTTCTATATTCTAAATCACCTTTTTCTGCATCATTGATAAGATCATCATCTCCAGTAGATGTCATAACAGATATTTTCATTCTTGTTTCAACACGACTTTTCAAATTAATATAATCATCCAAAGTCATATCAGGCCAAAAATTAACTAACTGTATGTATTCATTCTTACTACCAATACGATCAATTCGACCAAATCGTTGAATAATTCTCACAGGATTCCAGTGAATATCATAATTAACTAAATAATCACAATCTTGCAAGTTTTGTCCTTCTGAAATACAATCGGTTGCAATCAAAATATCAATATTATAATCGCTATAAGGCATTAACACTTCTTTTTCTTTAGAGATTGGTGAAAAACAAGTTAGTATATTATTTAAAGTAGCTCTTAAACCTTTTATTGTAGATTTTCCCTCAACTGATCCTGACACTAAAGCTGTATCTAACCCATATTTCTTTTTTATATATATTGAAACATTATCATATAAATAATCTGCTGTATCAGCAAAAGCAGTAAAAATAAGTATTTTTTTATTATTATCATTTATCGGATTTTCAATTTTATTAGATATTAACTCTAATAAAGTTTGTAATTTTTTATCAAATTTTGGAGTAATATCCGCAACCATTAATAAAAGCAATTGAAGTGTCTCTTTATCTTGTTTTAATTCATTTTGCCATGAAACGTAATCCATATCAGCTAAATCAATTTTTACTTTTCTTCCTATAGTAAATAAATCCATATTGGAATCTTCGTTATCAAAATCATCATCTTGATTAAATTGGTACATATCTATGTTTTCATCGCCATACTTTTCATATTCGTCAATCGATTCAATTGTTGATGATATTAATTCCTCAATACGTTTTAAAGTTAAATAGAATGAATGAACTGAACTTTCTAGTCGTTTTAATAAGTTTATACTCATAAGTCTTTGAATTCCTTTTTCACGGCCTTGCTGAGTTAACTTAGAGCCACGTCCTTCAGTTATTTCAGTATATTTCTCTAGCTTACTTGGAAAAATGAATTCTGAAGGAGTATAAATCATAAGATTTAAATTCATTATTTGCTCATATATTTCATTGTAGTTAATAGCAGATCTTAAATCTGTAAGATTAGGTCTTTTTGTAATAGGCTTTAATCTTTCTGGAAACTTTCCTATAGATTCTGTATTATAGTACTTTTCAATATGTTTTCTAGACCTAGCAATCGTTACAGAATCTAACACTTCAAAGAAATCATAATCTAACATTGTTAATAATCTATCAGTTGTTCTTTCTTCAGGTTCTAGCTTACTCCAAGTATTAAATGCAGTTTGCGCTTGTTTAAAAATAACATCTAACGATTTTCCCGTTTTAAGCTTTTCATCTAGTTTTTCTGTTTCACCCTCATAAGCAAGAGCAAGTTGATTTTTCAAATCCATAAATCTATTATTTACAGGAGTTGCTGATAACATTAATACCTTCGTTTTAACTCCAGCTTTAATACATTTATTCATTAATCTCTCATATCTATTTTCACTTTGATTTCGATGAGATCCATTTCCATTTCTAAAGTTATGTGATTCATCAATAACAATTAAATCATAATTTCCCCAGTTCAATCTTTCTAGATCTAATCCATTAGAAATACCTATCTTTCTTGATAAATCAGTATGATACAAAACATCATAATTTAATCTATCAGCAGCAATAGGATTATTAATATAATTATCCTTATATGTATTCCAATTTTCTGATAATTTCTTTGGACAAAGAACTAAAACTGTCTTATTTCTATTTTCATAATATTTAATTACTGCTAATGCTGTAAAAGTTTTTCCTAATCCAACACTATCAGCTAAAATACACCCATTGTATTTTTCTAATTTATTAATAATTGCTAGAACAGCATCTTTTTGAAAATCATATAATAAATTCCAAATTTTACTTTCTTTAAAGCCCGTAGCTTCATTTGGTAAGTCATCCTCGGATATATCATCTAAAAACTCATTAAATATATTATATAAAGCAAAGAAATAAATAAATTCCGGATCATTTTCATTGTAAGCGGAAGAAATACTTTCGATCACAGTATCAGTTACATCTTCTAATTTAGATTCATCATTCCAAATTTCATTAAACAAAGATATATATTGACTTGAAAATGGAGATTCAAATTTATTAACAATGTTAAATCGATTATTTCCTCTATCACATCCTAAATCTACCGTTGTAAAACCGGTAATAGGATAATAAGATGTTTGTTCCTCATTAGTTTGAACATTCATAAAACCCATCATCTGATCACCACTGCTATTAGATTTAAAGGTGACTTTATTTTTAATCCATTCCGCACACTCTTTTGCAATTGCTTTTTGTGTCATTTCATTACGCAATCTAATCTCAAATTCAGTTCCATAAATACTATTTTCTCGAGTGACTTTAGGAATATAAAATTCTCTTTTTTCTTTCTTTTGTTTATCAGCTGTAAATGTTGGTGATGTAAATAAAAATCGTAATTCATTTATATTGTTTAACTGTTTTTTTAACTCATCATAAGCATAAATTGAAAAATAAGCAGCAGCTATTGAAACTTTTGAATTCTTTTTAATCGTTACTTTTAAATCATCCTTCAATAATTTATTAACATTATCAATCATTTCCATCTTCATTCACCTCCCATTTCTTAATTAGAATATTCTATACTTCATCCACAGTACAATCTAATTTACAATAATTATGAATGATAACATCCATAAATATATTTCAGTACTTTCATTAGTTAAATATTTACTTTGATTATAACATTTCTAAAATGCCATTTATACAAAACACTTTGCAGAACTGTAAATTTTTATAAAAAGAGCGAATTAAATATTGAAATTATCTATAGTGAAAGCCAAAATTCATCAATTTAAAATATTCTTCATCATAGTGATATCAAACATTGCATTATTAATATATTAAAACGTTATCTATCTTTTTATTTAAAAATACTTTATATAATTATTTGAATATCTCATTTACAAACAATTTCATCGAGCAAAATAATCAATATAATATGTAATCATTTACTATCATATTTAAATATTACAAAATAATAACACCGTAACAAATTATAGATAAATAATATTAATATAAAAGAATATACATACCTATAGATAATTATTCAGGTGACAATATCCCTAAAATATTAAAATAACAATAAATACACACCTAATAAGTGCTTAATATTTTGCATCATTATTTGATTAAAAAAGGTATCTTAAATAGATACCTTTAATATATCGGGAGTAAAATTCTCCCAAAATCAGCATTTTTAAACCAATTTGACTATTCAAACTCAATTGTTCCTGGAGGTTTACTTGTAATATCATACATTACTCTGTTTACCCCACGAACTTCGTTTATAATACGTGACATAACTTTATTTAATACTTCATAAGGAATTTCTGCAGCTTCTGCTGTCATGAAATCGATAGTATTAACCGCACGTAAGGCGATTGCATAATCATAAGTTCTCTCATCACCCATAACTCCTACAGAACGCATGTTTGTAAGAGCAGCAAAGTATTGACCGATTGAACGATCTAATCCTGCATTAGCAATTTCTTCTCTATAGATTGCATCTGCATCTTGCACGATTTTTACTTTTTCAGCATTAACTTCACCAATGATACGAATACCAAGACCTGGTCCTGGGAATGGTTGTCTAAATACCAAGTATTCAGGAATTCCTAATTCTAAACCAACTTTACGTACTTCATCTTTAAATAAATCACGTAATGGTTCAATAATTTCTTTAAAATCAACATGATCTGGTAATCCACCAACATTATGATGTGATTTAATAACTGCAGATTCTCCACCAAGACCACTTTCAACAACATCTGGATAAATTGTTCCTTGTACTAAGAAATCAACTGCTCCAATTTTCTTTGCCTCTTCTTCAAAAACACGAATAAATTCTTCACCAATGATTTTACGTTTAGCTTCCGGTTCAGTAACACCTTTTAACTTTTCATAATATCTTTCTTGTGCATTTACTCTAATGAAATTTAATTCATAATTTCCATCAGGCCCAAAGACAGCTTCTACTTCATCCCCTTCGTTTTTACGAAGTAAACCATGATCTACAAAGACACAAGTTAATTGATTACCAATGGCTTTAGAAAGTAAAACGGCTGCAACAGATGAGTCAACACCACCTGATAAAGCACATAATACTTTACCATTACCAACTTTTTCTTTGATTGCTTTGATTTGTTCTTCAACGAAAGAATCCATGCGCCAATCACCAGCACAGTTACATACATCTAAAACAAAGTTAGAAAGCATTGTTTTACCATATTCACTATGTAAAACTTCCGGATGAAATTGGATTGCGTATAAATCTTTTTCTTTATCTTCACAAGATGCTACTGGGCAATCTTTTGTGTGTGTTGTAATAGTAAATCCAGGGGCAATTTTTGAAATATAATCAAAATGTGACATCCAAACTGTAGATGTTTCAGGAACACCTTTTAAAATTTTAGATTGTGGTTGATCAACTAATAAAATTGATTTACCATATTCTCTTACATCTGCTCTTTCAACTTTTCCATCTAAAACATGTTGCATTAATTGAGCACCATAACATAAACCTAATACAGGAATACCTAATTCAAATAATTCTTTAGAATAAGTTGGTGAATCTTCTAAATAACAACTATTTGGTCCACCTGTTAAAATGATTCCTTTAGGATTCATTTCTTTAATTTTTTCTAAAGGTGTTTTATAAGAATAGATTTCACAATAAACATTGCATTCACGAACACGACGAGCAACTAATTGATTATATTGCCCACCGAAATCCATGACAATGACTAATTCTCTTTTCATGAAAGACCTCCTTTATTAAAATTTAATATCTTTTAAAACAACTGTTTGTTCTCTATCTGGTCCAACACTGAACATTCTTACTGGACAATGAACAAGTTCTTCGATTTTACGAATATAATTTTGACAATTTACTGGTAATTCTTCAAAAGATTTTACATGTGTAATATCTTCTTTCCATCCTGGTAATTCTTCATAAACAGGTTCACATCTTTCAATATCTTTAACAGTTGCAGGTAAACCATAAATTTCTTTACCATCTAATTTATAAGCTTTACAGATTTTGATTGTATCAAATCCACTCATAACATCTAATAACATTAATGAAATACCTGTTAAAGAAGACATTCTTCTTGATTGATTAACAACTACTGCATCAAACCAACCAGTTCTTCTTGGACGTTCAGTTACAGTACCATATTCATGTCCTCTTTCTCTAATTAAATCACCTGTTGCATCATTTAATTCAGTTGGGAATGGTCCTGATCCAACACGAGTTGTATAAGCTTTAATAATTCCAATTGCTTCTTTGATATATAAAGGTCCAATACCAGCCCCTTCAGATACCCCATTAGCTCCTGGATGTGATGATGTAACAAATGGATAAGTACCATAATCAATATCTAACATAGCTCCTTGAGCTCCTTCAAATAAGACTTTTTTATCTTCTCTTAAATATTGATCTAATAACATACCTGTATCACAAACTAAAGGTTTAATGATTTTAGCGTATTCTTTGTATTCTTCAAAAATTTCTTCTACAGTAAACATATCTTTTAATTCAGGATATTCTGCAACTTTCATTGGGAAAGTTTCTTTTAATCTTTCTAAGAATAATTCTTCATCAACGAATTCACCCATACGAATCCCAATACGACTATATTTGTCTACATAAGCAGGTCCAATACCTCTTTTTGTAGTTCCAATACTTTTATCACCTTTTCTCTTTTCTTGTAATTCATCAATTTCAAGATGGTAAGGTAAAATCACATGACAACGATCTGAAATTCTAATTTTGCTTGTATCAATACCACCATCATTTAAATATTTCACTTCTTCTAAAAATGCTTTAGGATTAACAACCATCCCATTTCCCATGATTACTTCATGCCCAGAGAAAATACCTGATGGTATTAATTTTAAAGCAAATTTCTTACCACCATAAACAATGGTATGACCTGCATTGTTCCCTCCAGCATAACGACATACAACATCTGCTTTTTGTGCAAGATAATCGGTAATTTTTCCTTTACCTTCATCTCCCCACATACTTCCTACAACAACTACACCAGCCATAATTCATTTCCACCTTTCTATCATTGGCTTTTTCATACATTTTTATTATATGCTATATTTTAATATAAGTAAAATTAATATATAATATATTTGATATAAGGAGTACTAATATGATAAAACTAGAACAATATAAGATATTTAATGAAGCAGCATCTACCCTTTCTTTTTCAAAAGCAGCAAAGAATTTATTCATTTCACAATCTGCTGTTTCTCAAACAATCCATGCTTTAGAAAAAGAACTCAATACCCAACTCTTCATTCGTTTAAACAAAGGCGTTACTCTTACTAAAGAAGGTATGCTCCTTCATAAAAACATTACTGAAGCCCTTGCTTTAATTACCAGCGTTGAAAATGAACTTTCTCATTATAACGAATTACTTTCAGGACAGTTAAATATTGGTGCTGGTGATTCAATTTGTGAAAATTACTTAATTGATTTATTAAAACAATTTCATCATCTTTATCCAACAATCAAAATCAATGTTGTCAATGGAACTTCTATTGAAACAGTTGAACATTTAAAAAATGGAACAATTGATCTTGCCTTTATCAATCTTCCTTTTGATGATGAAAGTCTAGCGATGAAAGAATGTTTAACAATTCATGATATCTTTATCTCTAAAGAAAAAGATGATCATCTTTACAGCTATCAAGAAATTGCGAAAAAGAATCTTATTCTTTTAGAAAAATCAAGTAATTCAAGAAATTATATTGATAAATATTTTGCGAAACATGGTATTTTATTAAAACCCGAAATGGAACTCGGAGCACATCACTTACTCTTAGAATTTACTCATGCCAATTTAGGAAATGCGTGTGTTGTTAAAGAATTCTCTCATGATTTTTTAGACAAAAATAAAGTTTATGAAATACAATTAAAAAAGCCCCTTCCTTCAAGAAGCATTGGCTATGCTTATCTTAAAAGAAGAAGCTTATCACAAGCAACTTTAAAGTTTATCGAATTAATTGATCAATTTGATAAATCAATTTAGATTCAAGTTTAGATAAAGAAAGACTTGCTTTAACAAGTAAAGGAATATCGAAAGATATTTCTTTTTCTTTATATTTTAATAACACATGAACAATTTCACCTAATGGATGTTCCTTCAAAGTTAAATGAATAAAGACTGGCCCTCCATTATTAACAAAATAATCACTTAATAAAAAATCACATTCATTTAAAATAGTAAATCCATTAATCTTTTTCATCACTTCTTCAAATAAATTAGGATTTTCAACAATATAATCCTTTAATCTTTCTTCAATCAATTCTTTTGTTTTTTTCACTAAAACATCTGCTTCATCTTGATGTTTTGCTTTAACCCCTAAACGAATTCTTACATATTCCTCTGAAGCGTATAAAGCAATAGAAACCTCTTTTTGACTTTGAACAATATCATCAATCATGGTAGCTGCTGCCGATTCTCCGACACCTTGAGTTACAATATCATACGTATAGATTTTAGCTTGACGATATTTTTCTAAATATGGTCGAAGCTGATGATCAACAACATATGTCATTTCTTTTGGTGGCCCAGGAAGATTAACAATCATTTTTTTATCTTTAGACATCACACACCCATTAGCAGTTCCTATTGGATTATCTAAAACATAACAATCTTTAGGAAAATAAGCTTGTTTAAAGTTATTATCCGTCACTTGATCTAGTTGTGATACAAAGCAGCATTTATCATTCACTTTTTTGGCTTCTGCTTCATTATAAATCATTTCTAAGCCTAAATACTTTGCAGATAATTCTTTTGTGAGATCATCTTCAGTTGGTCCTAGCCCACCTGTAGTAATAACACAATCACATCCTCTATTAAAAGCAATTTCTAAGCAATCTAAAAATCTTTGTGAATTATCTCCTACTACCGTTTGAAAGAAAACATTAAAACCTAATTCCTTACACATTTTTTGTAAATAAGTTGCATTGGTATTGACAATTTCTCCAAGTAACAATTCTGTTCCAACATTAATAATTTCTACGTTCATACACGTCCTCCTTACAAAAAAAGAAGTATATAGATACTTCTAAATTAATGAAAATCCTAAAAAGCTAACCACCATCATAATTACACCAGCAAGTAAAACTCCTAGCATAACGGCAATCGTTGTTGATTTAAAATCCATATCTAAAATACTAGCTGCAAGTGTTCCTGTCCATGCACCTGTCCCTGGAAGTGGAATTCCTACAAATAATAATAAAGCAACAAAAGTACTTCTTCCTACTTTTTCTTGAAGCTTCTTTCCACCTCTTTCACCTTTGTCTAAACACCAAGTGAAAAATTTACCAATAACTGGTTTATCACAACCCCATACTAAAACCTTTCTAGCAAATAAGTAAATAAAAGGTACAGGTACCATATTTGCTAAAATACAAACAATATAAGATGGAATAATTGGTAATCCTAATCCTTGAGAAACAGGAATTGCTCCTCTAAGTTCAATTAAAGGTACCATTGATATTAATGCAATATATAAATAATTCATCTAAAATCTCCTTTTTAACATTCTCATTATAACAAACCAAACAGATTTGACAACATCCTTTTATTTTCTACGATATGCAACTTGGTTAAAAGTATACTTGTCTACACGATAATAAGTATACCCATATTCAATACATTTACCATTATGTAAGCATGTAATCGATAAAACTCTAAGCAAAGGTGTCACTGGATCGACTTGTAAATATTTTCCTAGTTCTTCACCCGCTAAAACCGCATCAATTTGTTGATCGGAAAAAGCAATATGTAAATTGAGATCATTTTCAAAATGATTAAATAAAGATGTACTGGATACTTCTAAAGGAATATCTCCTGTTAAATCATAATTACAGTAATCATCTTCAAAACATAAAGGCTCTCCGTTTACAAGTCTTACACGTTTAACGTGCCATACTTTATTATCTTCTAAAGCCATTTCTTTTTTCATTAAATCTGTAGCTTCTTCAAGTTCATTTAAAACAACATGACTTGTACAATCTTCTTTTTTCTTAGCACAGTCTTCTGTAACACTGTTTAATCCATCAAAACTTTTAAATCTGGATTTTTTACAAACAAATGAGCCAACTTTAGGAACAGAATAGATTATGTTTTCATTGATTAAATCTGTTAAAGCTTGGCGCACTGTCATTCGGGTAACACCAAAAAGTTCACATAAAGCATGTTCACTTTCAATTTGTTCATTTTCATTATATTTTTCATCTTCAATATTTTGAATAATATATTCTTTAATTTTGACATATTGTGGTTTTCTTTTCACCATAACATCATCCCCTCGGCTTGTACTATACCATATATAAACATGTTTTGAAAAGAAAAAGAAGCAAATTTCTTTGCTTCTAAATTTCGCTACCTTCAAATTGTGATTGATAAAGTGAGGCATAGAATCCACCTTTTTCTAACAATTCATCATGATTACCAATTTCTACAATGTCGCCATCTTTCATGACAATAATTGTATTAGCATCACGAATCGTTGATAGACGGTGTGCAATAACAAAGCTTGTACGTCCTTCCATTAATTTTTCCATACCTTTTTGAATAAGCACTTCTGTACGTGTATCAACTGAAGAAGTTGCTTCATCTAAAATAAGAATTTTAGGATCTTTTAGAAACGCTCTCGCAATTGTCAATAATTGTTTTTGTCCTTGTGAAATATTTGATGTTTCTTCATCAAGAACCGTATCATAACCATCTTCTAAGGTATTGACAAAATGATCTACATACGCCATTTCACAGGCATTTTTTACTTCTTCATCACTGGCATCTAATTTACCATACATCAAGTTTTCCTTAATTGTTCCATGAAAAAGCCATGTATCTTGTAAAACCATTCCAAACAAACTTCTTAAATCATGTCTTGAAAAATCTTTAATATCATGACCATCGATCATAATTGAACCTTTATTTAATTCATAAAAGCGCATCAACAATTTAACAATCGTTGTTTTTCCTGCTCCTGTTGGACCAACAATAGCGACTGTTTGTCCAGCATGAACATGCATATTGAAATCATGAATAATTGTTTTTTCTGGTAAATAACCAAAATTAACTTGATTGAAAGTAACTGAACCATTTAATTTTTCAACTTCATCTGTTTCAATTTTAACGGTTTCAACTTCTAATTCTTCTTCCTCTAAGAATTCAAAAACACGTTCCGCAGCGGCAGCTGTACTTTGTAACATATTCATTGTTTGAGCAAGTTGGGCAATTGGTTGATTGAATTGGCGTACATATTGGATAAAGGCTTGAATATCACCAATCGTAATCGTATTACCCCCTGCTAAAAAACCACCTAATAAACAAACACTTACATATCCTAAGTTTCCTACAAAGTTACTTAAAGGTTGCATTAAACCTGATAAAAATTGAGATTTCCATGCTGAATCATAAAGCGCATCATTATATTCATTAAAAGTTTTAACAGAATCTTCTTCCCCATTAAATGCTTTGACAACATCATGAGCACCATACATTTCTTCAATATGACCATTGACATCCCCTAAACTTTTTTGTTGTCTACTAAAATACTTTTGTGAATGTTTCATAACAAACATAATAAGTAACATCGAAAGTGGTAAAACAAGTACCGCAATCAAAGTCATCTTTACTGAAATCGTAAGCATCATAATAAAGATTCCAACAACTGTAACAGAAGATGTAATCACTTGTGATAAACTTTGATTGAGTGATTGGGCAATTGTATCAATATCATTGGTTACTCTACTTAAAGTGTCTCCACTAGAATGTCTATCAAAATAACTTAAAGGCATTCTTGACATCTTCTTAGATAAAGAACTTCTTAAATCATAAGCAACTTTTTGTGAAATCGAAGATGTAATAAATCCTTGAATAAAACTAAAGAGTGCACTGACAAGATAGAAACCAACAAGAATCAAACAGATCATACCAATATAATCAAAATCAATTCCTCCTGTATTACTTACCTTGGCCATAATTCCTTCAGATAATTTATCTGTTGCTTTAGCAAGAATCTTTGGTCCTACAATTGTAAAAATCGTTGATCCTACCGCAAAAATAATAACAACCGCTAATTTAAAATAATAAGGTTTTAAATAAACAAATAATTTCTTTAATGTTCCTTTAAAATTCTTGGCTTTTTCACCATTACCTCTCATTCCACGACCCATTGGTCCACGAGGCCCTTGTCTTCTTCTTTCATTACTCATGACTTAGTTCCTCCTTAGATAATTGAGAATAGGCAATTTCTTGATAAACCTGACATGATTTCATTAATTCCTCATGTGTCCCTTTACCAACAATTCTTCCTTCATCAAGGACAATGATTTGGTCTGCATCCATAATAGAAGCAATACGTTGTCCTACTAATAAAACTGTACTTTTTGTCTTTTTAACAAGTTGATTTAATTCTTGACGAAGTTTAGCATCTGTTTTGAAATCAAGTGCTGAAAAACTATCATCAAAAATATAAATATCTGGATTTTTTGCAATAGCACGAGCAATCGCAAGTCTTTGTTTTTGACCACCAGAAACGTTTGTTCCACCTTGTGAAATTTCCATATCAAAACGTTCTTCTTTTTGATCAATAAATTCTTTTGCTTGAGCAACTCGAATCACTTCTTCTAATTCTTCATCTGTTGCCTCTGGTGCACCATATTTTAAATTAGAACGAATTGTTCCAGAAAATAAGTTTCCTTTTTGAGGAACAAGTCCAATACGATCACGTAATTCATGTTGTGTCATCTCACGAACATCAACCCCTGCAACCTTAATACTTCCTTCACTGACTTCATAAAAACGAGGTACTAAATTAATAAGTGTTGATTTTCCTGAACCAGTAGAGCCAATAAAGGCTGTTGTTTGTCCAGGTTTAGCAACAAAATCAATATCTTTTAAAACCGGTTCACTCGCCCCTGGATAAGCAAATGAAACATGATTAAATTCAACAAGTCCTTTTTTACTTTCATCTAAAGCAACTGGATTTGTTGGATCTTGAATCGTTGGCTTAGTTTCAATGATTTCATAAACACGATTAGCAGCAACACTAGCTCGAGGTAACATAATAGCAATCATTGCAATCATTAAAAAGGCCATAATAATTTGCATTGCATATTGCATAAAGGCCATCATTTGTCCAATTGCTAAATTACCTAAATCGATTTGTTTAGAACCATAATAGACAATGACTAAAGTAACGACATTAAAGATAAACATCATAATCGGCATAATAGAAGCCATTGATCTATTAACAAATAAGTTTAAATTTGTAACATCTTTGTTGGCTTTATCAAAACGATCTTCACTATGTTTTTCATTACCAAAAGCACGAATAACAAGCATTCCTGATAAATTTTCACGCATTGTGAGATTTAAACGGTCAATTAAATTTTGAATAATTTTGAATTTTGGCATAACAACTGCAAACGCAACCGCCATCACACCAAAAATAACAAGAATAACAACCGCAATGATCCATGTCATTGATGGTGATTCTTTTAAAACTTTAATTAAAGCCCCAATACCAATAATTGGTGCAAAACATACAATACGTAAAAGCAACATTGTCACCATTTGTACTTGAGTAATATCATTTGTTGTACGTGTAATAAGCGACGCTGTTGAAAAATGATTAAATTCTTCATTAGAAAAGCTTTCTACTTTTTCAAAAACATCTTTTCTTAAAGCTCGCGCTACACCAGCACCAACTTTTGTCGCAAAGAAAGCAACTGAAATTGCAGCCACTGTTCCAAGTAAAGCAATTCCTAACATCTTTAAACCTGTTTTAAAAATATAATCGGTTTGTACTTTGTCAATGTCAGCACCTAATTTTTTATATTCAGCTTTAACACCATTACCGGCTGCAATTTTTAAAGTACTTTCACCCATTGTATCTATTCTTGTATCCATGTCTTCAAACATCTTTGATTTTTGACTTTCATCCATAAAAGAAATCGCATCATAAACACTCATATTTGGAGGTAATTGTCCAAATTTTTCTTGATACTCTTTACTAGAAGTATCCATACTATCAAGCGAAGTAATAATTAACATCGGTTTCATTAAAATACTTTCTAACTTACTTTCTTCATCACTTGATAAATCTTTCAATTGATAAACTGTTTTTCCTTTAGCCTTAGGAAATGTATCAATGATATCTTGATTGACTTTACTAACTTTTTTATAATCTTTTTTTACTGTTTTTTGATCCTTTTGATCAACAAACAATAATAAATGTTGATAAGTTTCTTCCGTTAAGACATCTGAAACAGGTGAAGCAAATCCCCCTGCTTGAATTCCCACTGAAACAATATCACTCATATAATCTGGTAAAGTTAATTCAGTTTGTGCTTGTACAAACAATAAACAAATACAAGCAAGAATTAAATACCAGAATTTCTTTAAATATCCTTTAATCTTGAACATCTAACTCCTCCTTCATTAAACGAATATTCTTTTCAAAGATTTGACAATACGTTTTCATTCTATCTAAATCTTCTTTATTTATTCCTCCAAATAAGCGTGTTGTAAACATTTTCATGCCATCTTTACAACTTTTAATTTCATTTTTTCCCTTTTCCGTAATATGTAATGAGACATTTCTTTTATCATGTCTACTTACAACTTTTTCAATAAAACCCGCCTTTTCTAAACGTTGTAATCTTACTGATAATGTAGCTGGTGTAATTTTTAAACGTTCTGCAAGTATTTTTTGATTCGGATGATCAAAATGATCAATAAGACCTAACAAATAACACTGATCAGCAGATAATCCTTCCCTATTGCTTTTTTTACTAGTAAGTTCTTGAATATTTTTATGGAGAGATTTAAATTGTAAAAAGATTTCTTTAATATCCTCAAATTCCAATAGATCCATAAGACACCTCCTATTAGTTAGTATACTAAACATTATAGTTAGCGCACTAATCAATGTCAATATATTTAGTACGCTAATTATTTTTTTATAAAAAAAAGGAGTCTTAACTCCTTACTTGTCCATTTCCATAAATCATATATTTTGTAGAAGTAATTTCCTGTAAACCAAGTGGGCCTCTAGCATGAAGCTTTTGTGTAGAAATACCAACTTCTGCCCCAAAACCAAACTGTCCCCCATCACTAAAACGTGTAGAAGCATTATGATAAACACAAGCCGAATCTAAAGACTCCATGAAATATTTTGCTGTTTCTTTATTTTCGGTAATAATCGATTCTGAATGTTTTGTTGAATAGTTATAAATATGTTCAATCGCTTCTTCAATATCATCTACAACTTTTATATTACAAATATAATCATCATATTCTGTAGCATAATTTTTTTCAGTAGCTTCTAGACAATCTATGATTTTTCTTGTTTTTTCATCACCATAGATTTGTACATTTTTAAATATTTCTTGAAGTTTTGGTAAGAATTCTGGTGCTACTTTTTGATGAACAAGAATCGTTTCAATTGCATTACATACAGATGGTCTTTGGATCTTTGCATTTTTTGCAATTTCTAAAGCCATATCAAGATTGGCTTCTTGATCAACATAAAGATGACAAATTCCTGCTCCTGTTTCAATTACTGGAACAGTTGCATTTTTAACAACATATTGAATAAGCCCTGCACTTCCACGAGGAATAATGACATCTACATAATCATGGGCTTGAATTAAATCTAAAATTTCTTCACGCTTTTTTGTTTCAATAAGAGTAACCGTATGTGTTGGTAAAACATCTTGAATAGCCTCATTTATAATTTGAACTAAAATGCGATTTGAATGAATGGCTTCTTTACCACCTTTTAAAACACAAACATTGTTTGTTTTAATACATAAACTGGCAATATCTACTGTTACATTAGGTCTTGATTCATAAATTACCCCAATCACTCCTAAAGGAATTCTGATTTGTTGAATCACTAAACCATTGGGTCTTTTAATTTCTCTTACAAGAGTTCCAATAGGATCTTGTAAATCAATTACTTTTAAAATATCTTTTGCCATCGCTTCAATACGTTCTTTATTTAATAATAAACGATCAACCATTGATTCTTTAATACCATTATTTTTAGCTTCTGCAATATCTTTTTGATTTTCTTGAATAATCAATTCACTTTTTTGAATTAATGCCTCAGAAATATTTTTTAAAGCTTTATTTTTTACTTCTGGTTTAACATTTTGCATAAAACGACATGCTTTTTTAGCTTCTTTAAGTTGTTCCCTAATCATAATTTCACCCCTTATTAATGACTAGATTATCCGCATGAATCACTTCATCATAATCTTTATAATGTAAAATACTTTCTATTTCATTACTATGATGATCTTTAATCAATTTTAACTCATCACTTGAATAATTCGTAATACCTCTTGCTATTAAG
>OGIO01001103.1_pt1 | contig 25280 bp, 19 predicted proteins | sample 1571841 | NCBI WGS metagenome assembly OGIO01 (sample SAMEA2582111, study PRJEB24529) | metagenome | biome: Human gut stool | place: China | collected 2011
CGATGTCCATGACGACCAAGTCACCCTCGCCGTTCTTGGTGAGAAAAATCGGCTCAGCGGTTTCTCTGCACAAATCGGCGATCTCGTTGTAGTTCTGACGAATCGCTGCAGATGGACGGATATTCATAAAAGCACCTCCTGCTCCTGAACGATCTATAATAGTAAAATTCTAATTATATTATATCCATATTGTGCTATGAAGTCAATGCGAACAGCTGTCACTTCGTTCTCCGGTTCCACCACTTTGCCAGCATTACGATCATAGCAGCCACGAAAACACACAAAAAATTTCTGCCCACTGCCGCAGCCTGCGCGAAACGGGCTGTTTTGTGCGCGAATGGCAGACCACGGAAGGCGGAACTTGTGCTATAATAGAATAAAAAATAGGGAAGCAGAAGGAACGGGGGGTGCAGCGATGAACCTGCGGACGGCAATCGTGGAAGACCGCAAGCCGGATGCCGAACGGTTGGAACAGCTGCTGAAAAAGGCATTTGAAAATGAGAACATATCCTGCAGCTGTTTTGCCAGCGGAGATGAATTTTTGCGGGCCGGCTGGCGCGAAGGGTATCAGGTGGTGTTTCTGGACATCTGCATGGAGGGCACCAATGGCATTGAGACGGCGCAGCGGCTGCGTGCGGCCGACCCGGACCTGCTGATCGTGTTTGTGACATCCTCGCCGGAGTACGTGTGGGATGCCTTTCCGGTACATCCATTCGATTATCTGCTCAAGCCTTATAAGGAAGAAAAGTTCGAGCAGCTGGCAGGGGAGCTGCGGCGGGTGCTGTGCCGCCAGCAGCCAGAGCTGGAGGTGCGCATTGCCCGGCAGATCGTGCGGCTGCCGCTGACCAAGATCTACTATGCTACGGCACAGAACCATTATGTGCGTGTGGTCACGGATGACGGCGAGTGCCGGGCCACGGCAAATTTTGCACAGGTGCAGGAACAGCTTCAGACCCAGCCGGAATTTCTGGTGTGCAACCGCGGCGTGATCATCAACATGTCCAAGGTGCTGCGGTTTGAGGGCGACTGCATTGAAATGCTGGATGGGACCCATCTGCCGGTGCGGCAGAAGGACAAAAACAGCCTGCTCGCCCAATTTACGCAGTACCAGTTCCGTGGGATGCAGCGGGAATTCTGATCTGGAAAGGAGAGCGCTTGTGAATTTTGCATTGTTTGGACGTTTTTTTCTGGAATTTGCAATGATGTATCCGGCAGAATACCTCTGCCTTGCCTCGCTGCAGGAGCACTTGCGTGCACCGCGTAAAACCTATGCCATCGGTGCGTCGGCAATCACACTGATGGGTCTGGCTGGCGCAGCGGTGTGCTGCATGCTGGACATGGAAACGAACTTCCTGCTCATCCCGCTGCTCATCATCAGCTTCTGGCTGCTGCGCTGGCGCACCGACCGGGAAGTATCGATCAGCCAGACCATGTTTCTGTTCTCGGTGTCGGCAGTGATGATGTCTGTGTGCACCCTGCTTGCCGTTGTGCTGAACGCGGAAGCTGAGCTGGACAATGCACAGCCGGTGTTTCTGCCCAGTACCTCGGTCATCTGCCTGACCCTCGCGGTGATACTCAGCACCATCTTCCGCTTTACGGCAGTGCGCTGGAGCCGGTGGCTGCTGCAGGAGTACCACGGAGAAGCCTTCTGGGAATCGGCATGGCCGCTGCCGGCACTGTACGCGGCGTTTCTGGTGTTCTGTATGCCGAAGGAGATCGGCATCATCCTGATGAACCGCATCCGCATCATCGCGGTGCTGGCAGTGAGCATCTCGCTGCTGGGCATCTTTCTGCTGCTGTACGAGATGTACCGCGTGGCAAAGGAGTATGCCCGCAGCTCCCAGCTGGACCGCGAAAACCAGCTGCTGGCCGTGGAGTCCCGCCGCTATATGGAGCTGCGCAGCTATCTGGAACAGACCCGCCACCTGCGGCACGATTTCCGCCAGCACCTGCATGTGATCTCCGGCCTGACCGAGGCCGGGCAGCTGGATGAACTGAAAAGCTACCTGAGCCAGTACGAGAGCGAACTCAGCGATGCCAGACCCACCCTGTGCGCCAACGCTGCGGTGGATGCGCTTGCCGGCCACTACGACTACGAGGCCCGGAAACAGGGCATCCAGATCGAATGGAAGCTGGAACTGCCCAAGCTTCTGCCCCTGCCGGAAGCCGACCTGTGCACCATTCTTGGCAACCTGCTGGAAAATGCGCTCCATGCCAGCCAGAAGCTGCCGCCGGAAGAACGGCAGATCAAGGTGCTGGCCCGGATGCTCAGCCCGGCCATGATGGGCCTGATGGTGGAGAACCGCTACGATGGCGTGCTGAAAAAGCAGGGCGGCGTTCTGCGCTCCACCAAGCATGACGGACAGGGCATCGGCCTTGTTTCCGTCGAAACTGCCGTGCACAGGTATCACGGCAATCTGACGGTGGAAACGGGCGGCAACGTTTTCCGGGCCAATGTGCTGCTGAACCTGTAAAATATTCCTGCCCCAAGGCACCGGCTTTTTTGCACAAGCCGGTGCCTTTTGGTTGCACTTTTCCCGGGAAATCATTATACTTATTTATAAAAGAAAAGGCAGCAGGGGAGCATATGGCAGCAGAAAGCAAAACCGGCTGTTTCTTAAACTTTCCTAAGAAATCTTTTGTAGAAACTAAAACGTTCTGCTGGTATACTAAAATCGAATGACGGTACAAGGGGGAAGTGTGAATATGGCAGAACAGACGATCCTGATCGTGGAGGACGACCCGGATATCCGGGACGGTGTGCGCATCCTGCTGGCAGGCGAGGGCTACCACATTCTGGAGGCAGAGAACGGCCTGCGGGCATTGGAGCTGTTCGACCCGGAGGTGGATCTGGTCATTCTGGATATCATGATGCCGGGCATGAGCGGTCTGCGCGTGTGCGAAGAGCTGCGCAAGACCTCGGCGGTGCCCATTTTGTTCCTTACCGCAAAATCGCAGGAGTCGGACAAGCTGCTGGGCCTGACGGCGGGAGGCGACGACTATCTGGCAAAGCCGTTCTCCTTTGCGGAGCTGAGCGCGCGGGTCAAGGCGCTGCTGCGCCGGTACTGCGTGTATCAGGGCAAGGATCAGGTGCATCACAAGCCGCACAACACCACGCTGGAGCTGCACGGTGTGCGCCTTGCACTGGACTGCAACCGTGTGTGGGTGGACGAGCGGGAAGTGGACCTGACCGAGACGGAATACAAAATTCTGCGGCTGCTCATGCAGAACCCGCAGCGCATCTTTTCCATTCAGGTCATTTATGAGACGGTGTGGAACGAGCCGTACTACTATGTTTCCAACGGCACAGTGATGGTGCATATCCGCAACCTGCGTATGAAGGTGGAGGACGACCCGCAGAAGCCCACCCGCATCTGCACTGTGTGGGGCAAGGGCTACCGCTTTGTTTCCGGAGAGGAAGGCGGTCTATGAAAAAGCAGAACGGCCTTGCAAAGCAGTTTATGGGCATGATCGTACTGGCGGCGCTGGAAAGCGTGCTGCTGCTCACGGTGTCGCAGGTGGTGCTTGCCAAGGGACTGCGCTTCTGGTTCAGCCGCACGGAGGTGCAGCAGCATGCCACCCAGAAACAGGTGCAGGAGCTGCAGAGCTATGTGACGGAACATCATCTTGCCAGCACGGATGTAAAGGAACTGACGGATTGGAGCCATAAGCGGCGTTATACCCTGCTGGAACTCTACCGGGGCCAGACGATGATCTACTCTTCGTTTGCACCCAAAGACGGGATGATCTCGTTTTTGCCGCAGAACGGCACATCGGATCAGAACCCGGGGGTCCTGGTGGATAAGACCGGCGTTTACGATTGGCTGCCCTGCTACACGCTCACCTTTGCAGACGGTGAGGTGAGCGCGATGCTCTACTACAACGGCTTCAATACCTATTACGGCACCGGGTGCGAAATTTTGCTTTCCCTGTGCATTTTATGGTGGTTTCCGGGCTTTTTCCTGCTGAACAGCCGTAAGATCGTGCGGTACGTGGTGCTGCTGATCGAGGAGCTCCAGGCCATGGAAGGCGGCGACCTCGACCACCCCATTACCATCCGCGGCAGCGATGAGATCACCACGCTGGCCTCCTGTCTGGACTCCATGCGGGTGACTTTGCGCCAGCAGCAGGAAGAGGAAGCACAGGCCGCTGCCAAGGTAAAGAATCTCATCACCGAGATGTCGCACGATCTGCGCACGCCGCTGACCACTCTGCTGCTGTATACAGAGATCTTGCAGTATCATAAGTACGAGACACCGGAACAGGCCGACAGTTACCTGAACAAGATCGACGCGAAGGCCCGGCAGATCAAGCAGCTTTCGGATAACCTGTTTGAATATGCCCTTGTCACGCGGGATACGGTGGCCGTGCTGGACCCGCCGGCACATTTTTCCACTGTGTTTGAAGAGCCACTCACGGAAATGGTGGAAACGCTGCAGCAGCGCGGGTTTGCCTGCGCACTGGAACTGGGCGAGGAGGACGTGCTGCTCTTGGTCAGCGGGCAGTACGTGCGCCGCATTCTGGATAACATCACCTCGAATCTGGTCAAGTATGCCGACCCCTGCAGTGATATCCTTGTGCGCTTTGTGCAGGAAGAAGACAGGGCGGGCCTGTGCTTTGAGAACCGCGTCCTGCCGGTGCCCGCCTCCTCGGAGAGCACCAAGGTGGGACTGCCCAGCATTGAAACAATGATGGAAAAGATGCAGGGCATCTGTCGTATTGAACAGCCTGAAGGCATTTTCCGCATGACACTGCTGTTCCAGACCGTCAAAGAATGAAAAAGCAGAGAAGGCTTCCCGCTGAGGGAGGCCTTCTCTGCTTTTTCACACATTGTTGACTTCTCTTAAGTCATCTTAAGACTTTTTTGCCCAAAATCCTAAGAATCATCCTGTATACTTCCAGATATTGGCGGAGAAGATCCCGCCGCATGCAATACAGGAGGGGCGATACGATGCTGCGAAAGAAAAACAGCGAACCGGCACAGCAGCCGGATGCCCAGCAGGAACTGCTGGACTTTGAGAACCCGGCGGTGCAGCCGGGCAAAAAAGACCCGAAACAGTTTTTGAAGCGCAACTGGAAAAAGATCACTGCGGTGGTCTGCGTGGCGGCGGTGGCCGCTGCGGTGCTGCTGCCCAAAAACAGCAAAAAGGCTGTGCAGGCCAGCACCCAGTACATGGAGGCCGCACTGGAACGGCGGGACATCACCAACACCTTCAGCGGTTCCGGAACCATTTCCGCAGCTAACACCTATACGGTCAAGTCGCTGGTGAAGGGCACTGTGCTCACCGCAGATTTTGAGGTGGGCGATACCATCGAGAAGGGTACCGTGCTGTACACCATCGACAGTTCAGACGTTGCCACCAGTGTGGAAAAGGCCCAGCTTGCGCTGGAGCAGGCACAGCGCAGCTACGACGATACAGCCGATGCCCAGTACATCCGCAGCGTCATTGGCGGCACAGTGGCTTCCATCAAAGTCAAGGCCGGTGACTACGTGACCGCCGGGCAGGAGATCGCCACCGTGCGGGACGATTCCAGCCTGCTGCTCACGCTGGAATTCCCGGCAGCGGATGCTTCGGGGTTTGCCGTGGGTCAGGCTGCGGAGGTCATACTCAACGGTACCTTTGAGACCCTTTCCGGCACGGTGCAGGCCGTGGCCGGCACCGATACCATCAGCAGCGGCAATCTGCTGGTGCGCACCGTGACCATTGCCGTGAAGAATAATGGCAGCCTGACCACCGCACAGGCCGCATCCGCCATCATCAACGGTGTCAGCGCGCTGGCTTCGGCCCGGTTCGATTATCAGCACCAGCAGACCGTCACAGCCACCACCAGCGGCACGGTGGCTGCTGTGTGCGTCAAGGAAGGCACTGCCATTGAGGCCAACACGGCCATCGTGCAGCTTTCCGGCACCGAGCTGAGCAGGCAGGTACAGTCCGCTGCCGATAGCCTGCTCAACGCGCAGCTTTCCATGAGCGATACCCAAAAGCAGATGGAAAACTACACCATTACCTCGCCCATCAGCGGCACCGTGATCCAGAAGAATGTCAAGGCTGGTGACACTGTGGGCACCGATACTACAGCCAGCGAGACGCTGTGCACCATCTACGACCTGAGCTATCTGGAAATGACGCTGAATGTGGACGAACTGGAAATCCTCTCCATCAAGGAGGGTCAGACCGTCACCATTACGGCAGATGCCATTTCTGACCGCACCTTTACCGGCGTGGTCACCAGTGTTTCCGCTGCAGGAACCACCACCGGCGGCACCACGACCTACCCGGTGACCATCCGCATCGATGACACCGGCGACCTGCTGCCCGGCATGAACGCCACGGCCGAGATCGAGGTGAGCAGTGCGTCCAACGCCCTTGCCGTTCCCAACGGTTCCGTGGTGCGCGGCAATTATGTGCTGGTCACCAAGGATTCGCCCAGTGCTGCCAATGCCGTGCAGGATATGACCGCACCGGACGGCTATGTGTACGTCAAGATCACCACCGGCACCAGCGATGATGATTACATTGAGGTGGCCAGCGGCCTGCAGGAGGGCGACACCATCGCCTACGATGTCGACGCGGCTGAAAAGCAGAACGCCAGCGACAGTATGGAATTCATGGTGGGCCCGGGCGGCAGCGGCGGGCCCGGCAGAGGAAACGGAGGCCCCGGCGGCGGAGGCCCGGGAGGTGGCTTCTGATGAGTGCCCTCATTGAATTTGACAATGTGTGCAAGTATTACCAGATGGGCGATACCCTTGTAAAGGCTGCGGACCACATCTCCATGCAGATCAACAAGGGCGAGTTCGTGGCCATCGTGGGCCAGTCCGGTTCCGGCAAGTCTACCTGCATGAACATCATCGGCTGTCTGGATGTGCCTACGGCGGGCACCTATAAACTCAATGGCCGTGACGTGGGCAGAATGAGCCGCGACGAACTGGCCGAGATCCGCAACGAGCTGCTGGGCTTCATCTTTCAGCAGTACAACCTGCTGCCCAAGCTCAGCCTGATCGAAAACGTGGGGGTCCCGCTGGTGTATGCCGGAGTGCCGCGCGGAGAGCGCCGCCGCCGTGCCGCCGCCGCACTGGAGCGGGTGGGCCTTGGCGATAAGCTCCGGAATAAGCCCAACCAGCTTTCCGGCGGTCAGCAGCAGCGTGTTTCCATCGCGCGGGCACTGGCAGGCCGTCCGGCTGTCATTCTGGCCGACGAGCCTACCGGCGCACTGGACAGCCACACCGGCCGTGAAGTGCTGGGCATGCTGCAGGACCTGCACCGGCAGGGCAACACCGTGGTGCTTATCACCCACGACAACTCCATTGCCGTGCAGGCCCAGCGCATCATCCGGCTGGAGGACGGCCATGTGGTGTACGACGGCGATGCCCACGCACCCGAAGCCGTGGTGCAGCCCAATTATGCACCCAAGGCAGAACAGGAGGGGAGTGCGTCATGATCTATGAGACCTTCCGTGAAGCCATCCAGAACATCTGGAGCAATAAGTTCCGCACCTTCCTCACCATGCTGGGCATTATCATCGGCGTGACGGCGGTCATCGTTATCGTGGGCCTTGGCAACGGCATGACCCAGAGCATCCAGTCCAGCTTTTCAGATCTCGGCACCAACATCATCAGCGTGCAGGTCATGGGTTACGGTTCCCGCTCTGTGAAAGTGGAGGATGTTTACAGCCTCGTGGATGCCCACCCGGATCTGTTCGAGGCGGTGTCGCCTACGGCCAGCATCAACGGGACCGTGAAGGTGGGTACCACCAGCTACAGCAATACCAGCGTCAAGGGCGTGAGCGAGAGCTATCTTGGAATGAGCGGCTGCACCGTCCGCGTCGGGCGCGGCATCAACTACGTGGATCTGACTGACAACAAGAAGATCTGCGTAGTGGGCGATTACATCAGCCGTGTGGCCTATGGCGGCAATGCCGTGGGCCAGACCATCAAAATCGGAGCGGAGAAGTATACCATTGTGGGCGTACTGGAAGCCAAGGTGACAGACACCTCGGATCAGGAGGGCAGCAGCGATGATATCGTTCTGCTGCCCTACACCACGGCGCTGCGTGTTTCACAAACCAGCACCGCCAGCTCCTACGCCGTCACTGTGACCAGTGAGGACAAAATTTCCGAAGCGAAGACCGCACTGGAAAACGGCCTGCAGGAGCTGCTCAGCTCCGATAAGGGCTACATGGTCACCAGCATGAGCGAAATGCTGGATATGATGACCTCCATGGTGAACATGGTCGTCACTATCCTCACAGCCATTGCGGCCATCTCGCTGCTGGTGGGCGGCATCGGCATCATGAACATCATGATGGTGTCCGTCACCGAGCGCACCCGCGAGATCGGCATTCGCAAGGCGCTGGGTGCCAAGGAACGGGTCATTCTGGGCCTGTTCGTCACCGAAGCTGCCACCACCTCGGCGCTGGGCGGCATACTGGGCATCGGTCTGGGCTATCTGCTCTCGGCACTGGCAAACAAGATCCTGCCGCTGGTCATGTCCGATATGGAAATGACCGTGGCACCGTCTCTCAGCTCGGTGGCCGTGGCCTTTGGCATCTCGGTGGGCATCGGCGTGCTGTTCGGCTACCTGCCCGCAAAGCGCGCGGCACGGCTCAACCCCATCGAAGCGCTGCGTTACGATTAAGGAGGCAACTATGAAAAAACGATTCCTCGCACTGCTGCTGTCGGTGTGCATCGGCGTGTCCATGCTGGTGCTGCCCGCATCGGCAGCTGGCGCCAACACGGCGGTGCAGACGGCGGTAACGCTGGGCGCTTTCTCCACCGAGGAAGCTGCCGGGCTGAGCACGCCGCTCACCCGTGGGCAGCTGGCAAAGCTGCTGGTGGCCTTTTCCGCCTACCACGATAACGCCAATACGCAGGGCAGCATCGGCACTCTGTATACTGATGTGAACGGCAGCAGCGCTTATGCGCCCTATATCCGCATTGCAGTGCAGCAGGGCTGGATGAGCGGCTATACCGATGGCTCCTTCCGCCCGAATCAAACCGTGACGCTGGAAGAAGCCTGCACCGCCGCTCTGACCCTGCTGGGCTATGATGTGACGACCCTGACCGGCGGCTTCCCCGCAGCACAGCTGAACAAGGCAAACGCCATCGGACTGCGTGCAAATCTGAGCCGCACCCAGGGTCAGGCCATGACCATGGAAGACGGAGCCATCCTGCTGTACAACGCCCTCACCGCAAACACGGCCAGCGGCAGTGTGTACGGTACCACCCTTGGCTTTACGGTGACGAATGGTCAGGTGGATGTTTCGTCCATCCTGCTCAGCAATCTGGAAGGCCCCTTTGTGGCATCGGAAGGCGAAAGCCTGCCCTTTGAGCCGGAGGCCGTTTACTGCAACGACAGCGTGAGCACCAACGCCCAGCTGTCCGCTTATGATGTGTACTATTATAATGCCAGTGCAAAGACCGTGTGGGTCTACACCCGCAAGGCGGCAGGCCGCATCACGGCGGTGTCGCCCAGCGCCAGCGCACCCACATCTGTTACCGTGGCTGGCACCAGCTACACCATTGCAAGCTCCTCGGCAGCAGCCCAGCTGTCCAGCCTGAACGGCGGCGGCGTGGGTCAGGTAGTCACCCTGCTGCTGGGCATGAACAACGAAGCCGTTGCCGTGCTGACCGGTGATGCCGCAGACGAAGTGTTCTACGGCGTAGTGCAGACGGCCACCCGCAGCCTTGTGGAAGAAAACGGCGCGGACGTGCAGCAGAAGGTGGAAGTGAAGTGCACCGACGGCATCACCCGCACAGTGAGCGTGGCCAAGGACCTGAACTACCCGGCCGGCTGGATGGTGAAAATCACCGTGAACGCCGACGGCGAGCAGGTGGATGCCATTGGTAAAAAGGGCACTTCCGGTACGATCAATGCAGACGGTACCGCTCTGGGCGAAACAGCCCTTGCGGACGGCGTGGAAATTCTGGATACGACTTCGGAGGGTGTGGCTGGGACGGTAAGTCCCAGCCGCCTATCGGGGGTAACACTTTCGGATGCTGATGTGCGCTACTATACCACCAATGAGAACGGTCAGATCGATCGCCTGATCCTGAACGATGTCACGGGTGATCTGTGGACTTACGGCGTGCTGGACGACGTGAAAAACCTCATCAACAATGTCACCTCTTCCAGTAGCACCACATCCACCGGAACGACGACCGGTACCACCACAAGCACCTCTTCCAGCACCGATGCAGCTTCCATCGCAGGCGATGTGGCCGAGATCGTGCTGCCCAGCACCGGCGACCTTTTGTGGGGCCTTGTGGACGGAAGCATCGGCAGCAGTGTGTGGGAAAGCGTGACCGGCAGCACCGACAAGCTGGCAAGCTATCTGCTCAAGTTGGGCGCAGCTAACACCAGCGGCGGTCTGAGCACTGTGCTCAACTATCTGGGAAGCGGTGCAGATTACGTGTGCTACGTGAACGGCAAGCAGACGACCTACAAGACCAGCACCAAGTACCCGGTGCTGGCGGGCGGCATTGCTGTGGGCATCAGCACTTCCGGCAAGGTCAAGTCCATGCGGCAGCTGATGCCTGCCGTGATCGACAAGGTGGGCGCGGCCTCGGTGATGAGCGGCGGCAAGAAGTACGAGACTGCCGACGATATGCAGGTGTATCTGTGGTATAAGGGTACCTACTATCCCACCACCCTTTCGCAGGTGAACGGCGAGGACTACACCCTCATTGGCTGGTTTGATAATGACGGCCGCGCAGCAGGCAGCAAGATCCGCGTGCTGATCGCGGTCAGGAAAAACTGAATCCGGCCCGGCCCTCCCCCGACGGGAGGGCTTTTTGCTGTCCGCACGACGCATACGGTCAAGTTGAAAAATGAATAAAATTTGTACATGGAATGATATGTTTTTAGGCTGAATGAGCAAAGAATCGAAAGAAGCCCCATAATCATATTGACATAATGGGTAATGGGGTGTAAACTACGTGCATCGGGTCGAGCAAATCCGAAAATTGAGATCATTCAGGGAGGAAACGGCTATGATGTGTTGTTGCGCAATGTGTTGTTGTACCGCAAACGCTTCCCGGACCGGCCGCCCTGCAGTATGGTATGCCGTGTGAGCATATCTGCATATTCTGTGTGGGAACACGCAGAAGGATCTGTCGCTGATCGCCTGGGAGCTTACTTGAAGAGGGAGCTTCCGGGCGTTTTGTTTTGACCCGCAAATCAGGATACAAGGGAGGAATCCGGCAATGGACTGGAATGCGATCCAGCAATATTTGCCGCTCTACCAGAAGGCCGCTGTACTTACCGTGCGGCTGGGCGTTGCAGGCATCATTTTTGCCATCATCATTGGCCTTGCCTGCGCAGTGATCCAGTATGACAAGGTGCCCGTTCTGCGGCAGATCGTGGGTGTTTACATCCAGTTGTCCCGCAACACACCGCTGCTGGTGCAGCTGTTCTTCATTTATTATGGCCTGCCCAAGGTGGGCATCCGCACCAATGCCGAGATCTGCGGCATTGCCGGTCTGGCGTTTCTGGGCGGCAGCTACATGGCCGAAGCGTTCCGCAGCGGTCTGGAAGCCATTGAACCCATCCAGACCGAGAGTGCCTACAGCCTTGGCATGAACCGCTGGCAGACCATGCGCTACATCATTCTGCCGCAGGCCATGTCCACCAGTATGCCGGCTTTCATGGCAAATGTGATCTTCCTGCTCAAGGAGACCAGCGTGTTCAGCGCCATCAGCCTGATGGACCTGATGTTCACGGCCAAGGATCTCATCGGCATGTATTCCAAGACCATCGAATGTCTGTTCCTGCTGGTGGTGTTCTACCTTATCATTCTGCTGCCGGTGTCCATTGTGGGCAGCCTGATCGAAAGGAGGCTGCGCTATGCTGGATTTGGGTCTTGATGTCCTGTTCAAGGGCAAAAACATGGCCCGCCTGCTGGGCGGCCTTGGCGTTGCACTCAAGATCAGTGCCGTCTCGGTGATCATCAGCCTGCCGCTGGGCATCCTGCTGGGCGTGCTCATGACCTCCCGCAACCCCGTTATCAAGGCGGTTCTGCGGCTTTATCTGGAGTTCGTCCGCATCATGCCGCAGATGGTGCTGCTGTTCCTCGTTTACTTCGGCACCACCCGTGCCTTTGGGTGGAACCTTTCCGGCGAGACGGCATCCATCATCGTGTTTGTGCTGTGGGGCACCGCAGAAATGAGCGACCTTGTGCGCGGTGCGCTGATCGCCATTCCGAAGCACCAGTATGAGAGTGCCGAGGCCCTTGGCATGAGCCGTGCGCAGACTTATTGGTACATCATCATTCCGCAGACGGTGCGCCGCCTGATCCCGCTGTCCATCAACCTGATTACCCGCATAATCAAGACCACCAGCCTTGTGCTGATGATCGGTGTTGTGGAAGTGATCAAGGTAGCACAGCAGATCATCGAGGCCAACCGCACCGCCAGCCCCAACGCAGCGTTTGGCATTTATCTCACGGTTTTCGTGTTATATTTCTTCGTATGCTGGCCCATCAGTCTGCTGGCATCCTATCTCGAAAAGAAATGGAAGTGACCGTACATGGCAGAACCTATTTTGACTGTTGAACATCTGATCAAGGCCTATGGCGAGACCCCCGTGCTGGATGATATCAGCTTTGCTGTCAAGCCCGGCGAGGTCATCGTGGTAGTCGGCCCTTCGGGCTGCGGCAAAAGCACGCTGCTGCGCTGCCTGAACGGCCTGGAGCCCACCCAGAGCGGCCGGGTGCGGCTGGGCAATGAGACCGTTGCCTACGGCGGTAAAAATCTGACCCAGCTGCGCCAGCGCATCGGCATGGTGTTCCAGAGCTACGAGCTGTTCCCGCACATGACGGTGCTGGACAATGTGCTTCTGGCACCCACCAAGGTGCAGAAGCGCCCCAAAGCGGAAGTGCAGCAGGAGGCCGAAGCTCTGCTGGACCGCGTGGGACTGCTTGCCAAGAAAAACAGCTACCCGCGTGAGCTTTCCGGCGGACAGAAGCAGCGCGTTGCCATCGTGCGCGCACTGTGTATGCACCCGGAGATCCTTCTGTTTGATGAAGTGACCGCTGCCCTTGATCCGGAAATGGTGCGCGAGGTGCTGGACGTTATGCTGGACCTTGCCAAGCAGGGCAAGACCATGATCATCGTCACCCACGAAATGCAGTTTGCCCGCGCCATTGCCAACCGCGTCATCTTTCTGGATGGCGGCAAGATCGTGGAAGAAGCTGCACCGGCCGAGTTCTTTGACCGGCCCAAGACCGAGCGCGCGCAGCGCTTCCTGCGCACCTTCACGTTTGATGCTGTGAAATGAGTCACAGATCAAGATAAAGACTGCGGGGGTTCCGCAGCCAATGGGAAAGATTTTGTAAAGGAGAATCCATTATGAAACGGTCTAAAATTTCTCGTCGTTCCTTCCTGCTGGGTCTGGGCGCAGCATCCGCTGCTGCCGTTCTGACCGCATGCGGCGGCTCTTCTTCTGCTTCCACCGCAACTGCAGCATCTGGCAGCGCAGCATCCGGCAGCAGCGTGGTCTACCGCACTCTGGATCAGATCAAGGAGTCCGGCACCATCAACATCGGTGTCTTCTCCGACAAGAACCCGTTCGGCTACGTGGATGAGAACGGCGAGTATCAGGGCTATGATGTCTACTTTGCCCGCCGTCTGGGCGAGGATCTGGGCGTAGAGATCAACTTTGTTTCTACCGAGGCTGCCAACCGTATCGAGTATCTGCAGACCGGCAAGGTGGATGTGATCCTGGCAAACTTCACCGTGACCCCGGAGCGCGCAGAGGAAGTGGACTTTGCGCTGCCTTATATGAACGTGGCTCTGGGTGTCATTTCTCCGGACAGCAACGTTATCACCACTCTGGACAACTGGAACGCTGACGACCAGATGATCGTCATTTCCGGCACCACTGCTGAGACCTACCTGACCAAGGAGTACCCCGACATTCCGCTGCAGAAGTACGATTCCTATGCAACGGCCAAGAATGCACTGGAGAACGGCAACGGCGTGGCATGGGCCAACGATAACACCGAGGTCATTGCATTTGCAAAGCAGAACACCGGCTACACGGTCGGCATTCCCTCTCTGGGCAGTCAGGACACCATTGCTCCCGCTGTGAGCCAGGGCAACACCACCGTTCTGGATTGGCTGAACGAGGAGATCAAGGCTCTGGGCGAAGAAAACTTCTTCCACAAGGACTATGAGGAGACTCTGGTGGATACCTACGGCACCGACTTCGAGGACGAGCTGGTGCTCGAGGGCGGCGAGACCGCTGCCAGCGAGGCAGCATCTTCTGAGGCTGCTGCTTCCGAAGTAGCTTCCAGCGCAGCCGCACAGTAAATAAAAACACCGAGCGGGCAGGAGAGGGCTGAACCTTTCCTGCCCGTTTTTGCATTGCACCATCTGCCGGAACGTGCTATACTGAAATAAAACAACTTTTGTCCGAAAAAACCTGAAAAAGAGAGGATGTTCCCAATGAAACGTGCCTATACGAACGGGATCCTGCTGGATGGCACCGAGCAGATGCAGCCGGAAGCGCACAAGATCCTGCTGACCGAGGATGATAAGATCATTGCCATTGTCGATGAGGGCGTGGATCTGGACGGTTATGAGGTGATCGATCTGCACGGAGGCTATCTGTGCCCGGGCCTGATCAACCTGCATGTGCATCTGGCAGGCAACGGCAAGCCCAGCGCAAAGCCGCGGGATAATGCTGCGCTGGTGCGCAAAATTCTGAGCAATGGCCTGACCCGTGCGGTGGCCTACAGGCTGGTATGCAGCTACGCGAAGCTGGAACTGCTGGGTGGCGTGACTACCATCCGCACCGTGGGCGGCATTGCAGATTTTGACACCCGCTGCCGTGATGATGCTGCAGCTGGCAAGCTGCTGGCACCGCGCATTCTTGCCGCCAACGAGGGCATTTCGGTGCCGGGCGGACATATGGCAGGCTCGGTGGCAGTTGCGGCCCATAACAATGCCGAAGCACTGGCTCAGCTCAAAAAGGCCAGCGGACAGAAGGTGGATCTTGTCAAGCTGATGATCACCGGCGGCGTGCTGGATGCCACCGAAAAGGGAACCCCCGGCGAGCTGAAGATGAAGCCGGAAATGGTCAAAGCCGTCTGCGACGAGGCCCACAAGCTGGGCTATACCGTGGCGGCACACACCGAGTCGCCAGCGGGCGTAAAGGTGGCGCTGGAAAATGGGGTGGATTCCATCGAGCACGGTGCAAAGATGGACGATGAGACGGTCCGCCTGTATAAGGAGCGGGGAGCCTTCCTGTGCACGACCATCTCCCCGGCACTGCCCTATGCGCTGTTCGATACAACGGTTTCCGGTGCATCGGAAAAGGACCAGTATAACGGCAAGATCGTGTTTGACGGTGTGGTGGAAAGCGCAAAGACCGCCCTTGCCAACGGCATTCCGGTGGGCTTGGGCAATGACGTGGGCTGCCCCTACATCACCCAGTACGATTTCTGGCGGGAGCTGTGCTATTTCCATAAGTATTGCGGTGTGAGCAACCAGTTCGCCCTGTACACGGCCACCCTGCGCAATGCTCAGCTGGCCGGAGTAGGAGACGTGACCGGTTCCATTGAGCCGGGCAAGAGCGCAGATTTTATTGTGACAAAGCACAACCCGCTGGAAGACCTGCGTGCGCTGCAGCATCTGGAACTGGTGGTCTGCCGCGGCCATGTGATCAAAAAGCCGAACCCCAAGCGGAACAAAACGGTGGATGCCCTGCTGGACCCGTACCTCGAATAATACTGAAAAAGCAAGGAGAGACGATCGGTCTTTCCTTGCTTTTTTCGTTCACATGCCTGCCATCACGGCCATGATGCTTTGCCAGCTCTTGTTGCGGGCAGCGGGCACAGTGGTGCGGTGGCGTGCGGGCGCAGAGCCGGAAGAGACCGTATTCATGGCGGTCATCGGCACCGACGGATGAAAGAACACGGCTGTATCACCGGCCAGCCACTGGGCGGCAAGGCGGGCTGCCTGCGGGTCGGCCTGCAGGGTGCGGCGCTCGGCACCGGCCAGATGATCCGCCAGCCAGTAGAGGATGGCACCCAGCGGCAGGCTGGGCAGAACATCCTGGCTCCAGTAAGTCCAGCGGGCACCGGCCCCTACAAAACTCTCCACGGTAATAACGGCACCGGTGCGGGCGTTCTGCGGGATGCTGCCCTGATAATTGATACCGGCGCACTGACGAAGCTCGGCAGTGATGCGTTGGGTGCGGGCCATATCCAGCCTGTCCTCACGGCAGTAGGCGCGGAAATCGGTCTCGTCGATCAGGCCGTCGGCGCTGGAAGGAAAGCGGCCCACCAGCTGGCCATCGGCGTTGTGGCACAGCTGCCAGCCCTTGCGGAACAGCTGGAAGTTCAGGCAGCGGCGACCCATGGTGGAGTAGCACAGAATGGAAGTGCTCTCACCGGGCAGCTGCTTCAGCTCCAGGCAGGCATCGTTGCCGCAGGTGTCCTGTAGCTTTACCGTTAACAGCAGCTGCGCACCGGGGTGCTGAGCTGACATAGCGTTGTGCATGGCATCAAAATAACGGTTGGCATCCATGATCGGTTCCCTCCTGAAACTATAACACAGCAGTTCGTTGTATAACGGATGGGCACTGCGCCAAACGACCCGGTGCACAGCAGGCGGCTTACGCAGGAATGTTTTATTGACTGAACATAGTATAGCATACTTCACAACGAAAAACAACTATAAGTTTACAGAAAAACAAAATATTTCCGCGCATTCTGCAACAGTGACCCGAAACATGGTTGTTGCAAGAGTGGATCAGTTGTGCTCTGCATCAAAAACAGCCCACAGACGGCAAGGCCAAAGCCTCCCATCTGTGGGCTGTTCTGGTAAAATATGGTTCAATCGCCCAGTTCACGGATCTCGTTCTGGATCAGCCGCCCGGCCGCGCGGGCCAGTTGGTCCATGCCGCGGATACGGGCCATGTTTTTGCCGTAGATCTGTGCAGCGGCACCGGCAGAGCTGTCCTCACCCATGAACACAGCCGACACCCGGATGCCCATGCGCTGCAGCGCACGCACCTGCGCGGCAGTGTCAGCCACACCGGCAGCGTCCTCGTAACCGCAGCCCAGCGGGTTTTCTGCACTGGGCGGGATGCGGCGGCTGTCGTTGGGCGAAGCGTCCGTCAGCACGATGAGCAGATGCCGCGGCGCAGGACCGGGCGCAAACCGCAAAAGGTCGCCTGCGGCCCGCAGGGCAAGGCCGTCACGGTTCCAGCCGGAAGCAAAATATCGGTTGATGTTCTGCAGGTTTTTGTCTGCAAAGCCTTTGAGCACACGCAGTACGGTGTAGCCCCGCAGGCTGCTGAAGCTGGACACCCGCACCGGGATACCGCAGGCTGCAAGGCTCTGGGCCAAAATGGACCCTTGAGCTGCGATCACTTCCTGACAGTGCAGGCGGGAAGCGGATGCGTCCAATAAAAGGTCTACCGTAAAAGAGGGCTGGTTTTCCTCCTCGGCGCATAAAAATACCCGGTCATCGTTCAAAAGTGGTGCGCGCCAGATGCGCCAGGCGTTCAGGTTGCCACTGCGGGCAACACGGGCGTTGGGCTGCTGGTGCACAAGGATGCAGTTGCGGATCTGCTCGGTGAGCCGCAGCACCACACTGCGGTGCAGTTCCCGATTTTTGGCGTAATAAGCGCGGTTGCGGTCGGCCTGCAGCTCAGCCTGTTCGGCCAGATGCTTTGCTTCCGGTGTGGGAGCCTGCTCCGGGCTGGGCACACCGGCACTGAACCACAAATGGCACCCCAGATGGTCGCCCACGCAAAGCTCCTGCTCAGCCTTGCGCAGCCGTTCCGGCGGGTAGAGAGAGCGGCCGAAGCAGCTTTCGATGTAGGCCTTGTCCTGCGCGGCATTCTGCTTCAGGGTGATGTGGGCCCGGCGCTTGTCCACCGCCAGCCCGCCGCCCACAGCATCCACGGAGCTTGAGTGTTCCACGGTCACGCGGTCGGTCTTGATCATCTGGGTGGGCATGGCTTTGGTGGCAAGCTTTGCCAGCAGGCCGTCCAGATGCAGATGCAAAGCTGCTCGCTGGTGCACAGTGCCGTCGAACAGGTTGAATTTTGCGTAGATCGATAAAATTTCGGCTTTCAGCTGTTCCGGCTCCGGCACATGCTCCGGGGCCAGCGCGGCGGCAAGGCCGGACTCGTAAGGGGTCATCACCGGGTCGGCACGGCCCAGCACACGCCGCCAGCGTGCAGCCTGCATGGTGTACACCAGCTGATTTTTTGCCATCCACTCCTGACGGGAGAGCTTGTATTGAATCGCAAAAAAGTAATCTGCATGGGCATGGCGCAGCGCTTCCAGAACCGGGCGGCGGGGCAGCTCCAGCCGATAGGCTGCATTTTCCAGATACAGCCATGTCATGTCGTCCAGCATCGTCTGCCGCAGATCACCGTCCCATGCATCAAAGATGCTGCGGATCAGCGCGTCACCGTAATATTTATGGATGAGGCCCACGACCGTGTTCATGTAAAAATCGGTGGTGCCGTCGGTATAGCGGGCCAGAAACAGCGGCTCAAAGCCATAGGCTCCTGCAGCAGCCCAGACCTGATTGGCCGCACGCCGCTCCTGCGCGGTGTAACTCTGGGCGTCCATCAGCCAAAGAGCTTGGCGGCATCCAGCTTGGCCGGAATGCGCGCCGCGATCACATCACGAATCAAGCCCTGCTCATAGGAGTCAAAGGCCTTGTTGGTGATGCCCATATCCAGTGCCGCGCCTGCCGGGATGCCGCGCCGGATCAGCCGCAGGGCATCCAGCATACCGCGCAGATCCAGCGCCTTGGTGGAAATTTCTGCACTGTCGCACTTTTTCTGCAGGTCAAGGAACAGCAGTGCAAACTGGCGCACATACTTGGAAGTAAGATCGGGGAACTGCGTCCGCAGCAGCTTTTCCAGATCGTCCTGCGTAATGGTGGGCATCTGGATGACCACGAAACGGGAGGTGAGGGCCTCGTTCAGCTCACGAGTGCCGGCATAACCGTAGTTCATGGTGGCAATAAAGCGGGTCTCCTCCGCCAACGGGATGCGGTCGTAGCCGGGCACATCGATGGCACGGCGGAAGTCCAGCACCGCGTGCAGCACGGCCAGCGCTTCGTTTTTGGCCATGTTGATCTCATCCAGCACACCAAAGCCGCCGCACTGGGCGCAGCGGTATACCGGGCCGGGCCGGAACACCACCTGACCGTCCGCAAAAGTGTCCATACCGATGAGGGATGCTGCATCCATGTTCACATGGAAGGAGATGTCCCACGCAGGACGGCCAAAGGCGGCGGCAAGATTCTCGGCCAGCACGTTTTTGCCGGTGGCTTTTCCGCCTGCCAGCAGCAGGTTTTCGCCGCAGAGCAGCGCCGCCAGCGCCTGCTCCCACACATCCTTTCCATAATAAGTAAAGGCAGGGGAGGGAATGCGTGGTCGCAGTGCGTCCGGCAGGGCATGGGCAGCGCGGTACTGTTGGACTGCTTCCAGCAGAGCGGGGTCTACCCCTTCCTTCTGCAGAGTTTCAAGGAGATCAGACATTTGTACAAACACCTCGATTTTGCCGGTTGTCTGGCACAAACCGGCTGTTCAGCTTTATCATAGCACAATCGTGGGGATTTGTGTAGGGGGCGGGTGGCGAAAAAATGGCAAAGAGAGGCGGCCCCAAACAGGGACCGCCTCTCTTCATGAAGAAAGAAGAAATGGAAAAACGCTTAAGTTGTGCCGGAAAACCGCGCTGGATCAGGCGTTATCCAGACCGGCCATCTGCTTGACGGCCTTCATGGCGAAGGTCAGGGTGCGGCCCATGGCCACACCAGCCATCAGGCAGGGGTAGTTGTTGGCAAAGAAGCTGCCGGACATATCACCGGTGATATACAGGCCCTCCATGGGCTGGTTGTTGTTGTCCAGCGCCTGACCCTTTTCGTTGATGGCAATGCCCTGCTCGGTGGTCAGCAGAGAGGCACCCAGCCAGCAGCCATAGAAGGGCGCAGTGCGGATGGCACTCAGGCGGTAAGCGGGCTTGCCGAAATCCTCATCGTTCTGCTTGTCGTACAGCTCATTGTAACGTTCCACGGTAGCAAGGAAGGTGTCCTTGGCAGCACCGGTAAAGCCCATCTTGTCAGCCAGCTCGTCCAGCGTATCGCACTTGAACAATGCACCGGCCTCAATAGCCTCGTCCATCTTACCCTGAATGTACTTCTCGCCGCCGTTGCGGGTCTGGGCAGAGCAGCCGATGGTGTGGAAACGTTTTGCGTCCTCCAGAATGTTGGCATCGCAGATCTGTGCGTAGACGCGGCCCGGCTGGTGGGCAGCAGCGTAGACGATATCGTTGTAGGGGCAGCTCTCGTTGGCAAAGCGCTCGCCGTTGCGGTTCACCTTCAGGAAGGGCTGGGTACCGGGGTTGTACTGGCGGATGTTGCCGGGGAAGGCCTTGCCGCCAAAGGCAGTGTCGCTGTCCACATAGCCGCCATCCACGCCGGGAGCCACGATGCCGCGGTCAAACAGCATGGGAGCGGCTTCCTTGTCCAGATTGGCACCGGCCCACACGGCAGCGCGGATGCCGTAGCCCTTGTCGGCAGGAGAGTAGGAGCAGGCGGTGGTGACGCTGGTGCCCAGCGGGTCCAGCTGTTCCATCATGTAGGGGTTGCCGGGGAAGCCGCCGCAGGCCAGCAGAACGCCCTTGTTGGCGTTGTAGCGGATGAAGTGGTCATCCTCGGTGCTCTGGGCGATGATGCCGGTAATGCGGCCATCGCTGTTCTTTTCCAGCTTGGCCAGGCTGGTCTTGAAGTCTACATCGTAGCCCAGCTCCTGAATGTACTGCAGCAGCAGCTCATTACGAGCCAGACCAGACTCGCGTTCGCTTGCCATGTAGTTGTGCTCCTGCACAGGGAAGAGGTAGTCGGTGTTGTGCTCCGCGTTCTCTGCGGGCCATGCAGCCTCGCTGCCAGAGGTGAAATCGCACACCCAGCCGTACTTGTCCTCCAGAATGCTGCGCATGAAATCGTGCATAGCAGCAGACTCGTTGATCCAGGTCTTGACGACGCGCTGGTCGCACTTGCCGGAGGCATAGCGGGAGATCTCGCTCAGCAGCTTGGCGCGGTCGGCGGGCTGCTCACCGGCAGCCTTGGCAGCAGCGGAGTCGATCGCGCCGTACCAGTGACGGGTGTCCTGTACGTTGGCATTCTGCTCAATAACGCGGAAATTCAGGCCGTTTGCAGCTGCATAGGCGGCAGCAAACATACCGCCGTTGCCTGCACCCACAATGAGAATGTCGGTGTCTACGGTCTCGGTGATGGCAGCCTCATCGATCTCAGGCTCTTTGCCCAGCCAGTCGTTTGCGTCGCCTGTGGGCAGCTGCACGCTGGACACCACAGCCTCACCCTTTGCCTGTGCGTAGCAGCTCTTGGCAGCTTTCATCACGGCGTCGGAGGTGATGGTAGAGCCGGAAACGCCGTCGATCTCGGCAGAACCCGCAGAAAGCAGCTGCTCACGCAGCTCATCGGCAGCGGCAGCGCCGAAAGAAGCGGTCTCGCCGGAGGTGTCCACCACCACATCGGTGACAGCGCTGTCGGAGAAGGTCATGGTGACCTTGACGGTGGAGGAGATGCCCTCGGCGGTGCCCTCGTAGGTGCCGGGGATGTACTGACCGGCAGCACCGGAGGCAGTGGAGCTGGAGGCGGAATTGCAGGCAGCCAGTGCGCCGGCAGTGACACCGCTCATGGCGGCGGCAGCAGCGATCTTCAGAAAGCCCTTGCGGGAAATCTTATTCATAGGTACGCTCTCTTTCTCTTTTCTCTTCTTGTTTTCTTCTCATCACGCAGCAAGGTAAAAACCACTTTGCTGAATCTTTAACAATTGTATCGTAGAGCGGCACACTTTACAATTCAAATTTGTTATATTATAATTTAGCAAACCCTAATGTAAGAAGGTGAGGACGCACAGATGAACCAGAGTGCACTGGAAGGATTTGTGAAGATCGTAGAGATGGACAGCTTTTCGGCAGCGGCAGAGGCGCTGTATCTTTCGCAGTCGGCACTTTCGCAGCAGATCCGCACATTGGAAGGACAGCTGCAATTTGAACTGTTTCAGCATGTGCCGCGTCGGGTGATCCTTACCCCGGCAGGCCAGGACTTTTACCCCAAGGCAAAGCAGTTGACGGCCCTGTATCAGGAGGCAGTGCGCCATGCCCGTGCGGTGCAGCAGCAGGCAAACCCACCGGAAAGGCATCTGCAGATCGCCGGTTGTCACGAGGCGATGCGGATGTTCGTGTATGATGTGTTTTCCCTCACCAGTGACCTGTGCCTGCAATACACGCCCATTCTGGGGAAGTGCGCCAACCGCAGCGAAATCTGGCGCAGCCTGAAAAAAGGGGAGATGGATCTTTCCTTTCAGCTGGAAAGCGCAGAGTTCTACGCGCAGGGGCTTACCTTTGTGCCGCTGTTCTATGTGCCGGAGCTTTGCATCCCCATCCACCCGCCTGCCGATATGCCGGTGGGCAGGCTGACCTTGGAGCAGGCGCTGCAATACCGCTGGCTGCCCATCAAGGAGATGTACCAGACTGTCTATGAGACAAGTCTGCTGCAGGAGGGGATGGAACGCGGGGTGGAGTTTACGCCGGTGGGCGGTATCCGCAGTGCGCCTTATGGGGACCCGGCGCTCAAGATGGTCCCGGCGGTCTATTACCGCAGACCGGATCTCAGCTTTGTGCGGGTGCTGGACTGGGGCAGGGGACACCGCTTTGGCATCGTGCTGGGGCAAAAACGCGAAGATCCGGTGGTAATGGCCTATGCCCGCGCGTTGCAGCAGCAGCTGCCGTCCTTCTCGGAAAAGCTGTTCGGCCTGAAGCTGGAAGCGATTCAGGAATAAAAAAGAAACACCGCCCGGCGGTTCTCAGTTCGGAGAACTGCCGGGCGGTGTTGATAAGGGAATCATTCAAAAAGGGAAAAGTTCTTTACTCCACCACGTCCTCGAACTGGCTGTTGTACAGGTCGGCGTAGAAGCCGCCTGCTTCGATCAGCTGGTCGTGGGTGCCCTGCTCCACAATGTCGCCATCTCGCATCACAAGGATGAGGTCGGCGTCCCGGATGGTGGAAAGACGGTGGGCGATCACAAAGCTGGTGCGGCCCTCCATCAGGCGGTCCATGGCGGTCTGGATGCGCTGCTCGGTACGGGTATCCACGCTGCTGGTGGCCTCGTCCAAAATCAGGATGCGGTTATCTGCCAGAATGGTGCGGGCGATGGTGAGCAGCTGCTTCTGGCCCTGACTCACGTTGGAAGCGTCTTCGTTCAGCTCCATCTGGTAGCCGCCGGGCAGGGTGCGGATGAAGTGGTCGGCGTTGGCAGCCTTGGCGGCGGCGATCACTTCTTCGTCGGTGGCATCCAGTCGGCCATAGCGGATGTTCTCCATGATGGTGCCCTTGAACAGCCATGTGTCCTGCAGCACCATGCCGAAGCCCTCGCGCAGAGCGCTGCGGTCAAAGTCCCGCACATCGTGACCATTCAGGGTGATGGAACCGGAATCCACATCATAGAAGCGCATGAGCAGCTTGACCATGGTGGTCTTGCCTGCGCCGGTGGGGCCGACGATGGCCACCTTCTGGCCGGGCTTGACCTCGCAGCTGAAATCGTGGATGACGGTCTTTTCGGGCGTATAGCCGAAGCGGACATGGCTGAATGTCACCTGACCGTTGATACAGCCAGGGTCGGCCCGGCGGGCCGGGTCTGCCTGCTGATCCTCTTCCGGCTCGTTCAGAAACTCGAACACCCGCTCAGCGGCAGCGGCCATGCTCTGCAGCATGTTGGACACCTGAGAAAGCTGCTGGATGGGCTGGGTGAAGTTCTTGACGTACTGGATGAAGGCCTGAATGTCACCGATGGTAATGGTGCCGTTTGCCGCAAAAATGCTGCCCACGATGGCCACTGCCACATAGCCCAGATTGCCCACAAAGTTCATAATGGGCATCATCAGGCCGGAGAGAAACTGGCTTTTCCATGCGGATTCGTACAGCTTATCGTTGGCGGCGTTGAAGTCGTTCAGCACCACGGCCTCACGGTTGAAGGCTTTGACCACGTTGTGGCCGGAGTAGACTTCTTCCACCTGACCGTTCACAACGCCCAGAATGGCCTGCTGTGCCTTGAAGTATTTCTGGCTGAACTTGACCACGATGAGCACCAGCACCAGCGAGACCGGCAGGATCAGCAGGGCGATCAGGGTCATCTTCGGGCTGATGGACAGCATCATGACCAGCACGCCGATCATGGTGGTCACACTGGTGATGAGCTGGGTGATGCTCTGGTTCAGGCTCTGGCCCAGCGTGTCCACATCGTTGGTGATGCGGGACAGCACCTCGCCCACGGTGCGCTTTTCAAAGTAGGCAAGGGGCAGGCGGTTGATCTTTTTGCTGATCTGCTTGCGGAAGTCGTAGCAGACTTTCTGGGAAAGGCCGGTCATGAGCCAGCCCTGAATAAAGCTGAAGGCACTGCTCAGCAGGTACATGCCCAGCAAAAACAGCAGGATGCGGCCGATATACACAAAGTCGATGCTGCCGGTGCCGCGCAGCTTGGCGATCCAGCCGGTGGCAAGAGCCGTGGTGGCCTTTGCCAGCACCTTGGGGCCTGCAATGTTGAAGATGGTAGAAAGAATGGCAAATACAATGGCGGTAACGAGCGAAAGGCGGTAGCGGCCAAGGGTGCGCACAAGCTGCAGCAGGGTGCCCTTGAAGTCCTTGGCGCGTTCGGTCGTCATGCGTCCGGGTCTTGGCATATCACTCACCCTCCTTTTCGGTATTCAGAGATTCGAGGTCCAGCTCCTTCTGGCTCAGCTGGCTGCGGGCGATCTCCTGATACTCCGGGCAGGAAGCCATCAGCTGGGCATGGGTGCCCTTGCCCACCAGACGGCCTTCGTCCAGCACCAGGATCTGGTTTGCGTGCAGCACAGTGGAGATGCGCTGTGCCACAATGATAACGGTAGCGTTATCGGTCTGGGCTTTCAGTGCACGGCGCAGGGCAACATCGGTCTTAAAGTCGAGGGCAGAAAAGCTGTCGTCGAACAGATAAATTTTGGGGTCCTTGGCAATGGCACGTGCAATGGAAAGGCGCTGCTTCTGGCCGCCGGACACATTGGAGCCGCCCTGTGCAATGGGGCTTTGGTAGCCCTCGGGCTTTGCGTCGATGAACTCGGTGGCCTGCGCAATGGCAGCAGCCTTTTTCACATCGGCATCGGTGATGTGCTCCCCGCCGAACTTCAGGTTCGAGTCGATGGTGCCGCTGAACAGCACGCCCTTCTGGGGCACATAGCCCAGCAGGTCG
>OGIO01001106.1_pt1 | contig 25195 bp, 21 predicted proteins | sample 1571841 | NCBI WGS metagenome assembly OGIO01 (sample SAMEA2582111, study PRJEB24529) | metagenome | biome: Human gut stool | place: China | collected 2011
GGAAGTAAGGTGGAGCTGACTTATAATCTGATGCGTACGTTTGTGGCGGCGTTTGCGTTTAGTCTTCCGTTTTCGCTGGTCTATCAGATGTCTGTGGACAGGCTGAGAGACTGCGGGAAAAAAGGGCTGGCAGAGGGGACTTTTGGAAAGTCGGCTGTAAATCAGGTGGAGAAAGTGAGAGGATGGCGGAGTTTTGTGCCGGTGGCAGCGGGATTGACAGCGGGACTTGCGGTTTCGATTGCGGGAAATATGCATTATGTGGTCTACAGTAAGATTATTCCGTGGATTCAGAAGCTTCAGGGAAAGGAAGTGGACAGCTACTGGTTCCCGGATGCAACGCGTTACATTGGATATAATCCGGATGTGCCGGATAAGACGATTCATGAGTTTCCGTGTTATTCTTTTGTTCTCGGGGATCTGCATGCGCATGTGGTGAATGTGATGTTTGTGCTGCTTCTGGTGGGACTGCTTTATGCGTGGATGCGTAATGTGCGTATGCGTGAGGCGGTGATTGGAAGACCGGGAAGGAAGGAATTCTGGAAAAAGCAGCTTTTGATGCCGCATATTCTGCTGGCTGCGGTTATGATTGGGATGTTCCGGTTTACGAATTACTGGGATTTTCTGATTTATTTTGTTGTGACCGGCGGAGTGATTTTGTTTGCCAATGTTGTTCAGTTTGAAGGGAAAGTGAAGCGGATACTGGCGGTGACTGCGGCGCAGGCGGTGGAGATCGTGATCATTTTTTATGTGGTTTCGCTGCCGTTTACTCTCCAGTTTGACAGTATGTTTAAGGGAGTGGGAATTGCGCAGTATCATTCGATGATTCATCAGTTGTCGATTTTGTGGGGACTTCCGGTGGTTTTGACGGTGATGCTGATTGGATGTATTGTCTGGGAAAAGGTGAAGGTCCGTGGCGGTCAGAAGATGAGTCTGTATCGGCTGATGAAGGCGGTTTCGGTGCCGGATCTTTTTGTGGTTGTTATGGGGCTTTGTGCAATCGGGCTGATCGCGATTCCGGAGTTTGTTTATGTAAGAGATATCTATGAGAATGGCCATGCCAGGGCGAATACGATGTTTAAGCTGACTTATCAGGCGTATATGTTGTTCGGGATGACTATGGGTTATGGGATTTTCCGGATGATTGTTACTGCGCGTGAGAAGGTGTTTAAGGTTGTGTCGGTGATTGGTCTGGTGTTGCTGTGCTGGACGTTTGGATATCTTGGGATTAGTGTGCATTCGTGGTTTGGGGATGTGTGGAAAGTCTCTGATTATAAAGGACTGAATGCGACTTCTTTTCTGGAGAATGATTTTGCGGAGGATGTTGGCGGTATTCAGTGGCTGAAGGAGAATGTGAAGGGCTCGCCGGTTGTGCTGGAAGCGAATGGGGACAGTTATACCGGGTATGAGCGTGTTTCAGCTATGACGGGACTGCCGACTCTGCTGGGATGGTATGTTCATGAGTGGCTCTGGAGAGATGATACAGCGGATCTGAATCAGAAGAGGGCGGATGTTGAGAGTATTTATACTTCTTCGGATGTGGAGTATGTGAAGGAGCTGGTGGAGAAGTATGGGGTTTCTTATATTTTTGTTGGTTCGAAAGAGCGGGAAAAGTATGGGGAGCGATTAAATGAGGAGACTTTGAATTCGATTGGGACGGTGGTGTTCCGGGATGAGAGGTCGGAGACTTATATTTTGGAGGTTTCGGAGTAGCTTCGGGAATTTTGGAAGTTGACAGGGAGCCTGGATTTAGGAAAATAAAAACAATAAAAATGATAAAAGCGGCAATCGTGCGAAAAGAGCATGATTGCCGTTTTTGAGGTCCAGGAAGGGGAGGCTTATCGAAGGGTGACGCCCGGAAAAATAGTTCCTTTTGTGTGCGGTTTCGGGGCCTAAGATATTCTAAGCCACCAGAAATCTGCTAAAACCATGAGAAAACAGAGCCAAACTCGCCTTCGGCTCAGACAGTGTCTCTGTTTTCTCATAACGCAGATTTCTGCTGACTAAGAATATCTAAGACCCCTGCAAATGCACACAAAAGGAACTATTTTTCCGGGCTGATATTGGAAGAAGAGAAGTAGTGTACACATGGATAATAATTATTGGAAATAATTATAAAAACTTATTAATTTTTAGTTTTATTTTGGGCTTTTACTGTGCTTTTTCTATAATGTTATGTTATCATAAAAGAGTCTTATAAAATGCTTTATGGGGCTATTTTATGATTAAGGAGGATGAAAAAGCAATGAGAAAGGAAGCTTCTGACAGAAAGGGGAAAAAACGCGTATGAAAAGGATCATAAAGAATATTTTATTATTTGCTACAATAATTACCAGCGTATTTGTTGCTTGTACAGCAGTTCAGGCAGAGAATAAGTATCAGGATGGGGATTATACCTATACTGTTGAGTTTGGAAAAGCTACATTGGTAAAATATACGGGAAACAGTTTGGATATTATTGTTCCGTCAGTACTTGGTGGAAAGCCATTAGTAGAAATAGAGAATGGAGCTTTTTATAACAATAACTATATTAATTCAGTTGTTTTGCCTGATACGGTAAAAAAAATGGGGCAGGGTGTTTTTAAAGGCTGCGAGAATTTGCAAAATGTGCATTTCCCAACAGATATTACGTCTATATCTGAGGAAATGTTTGCTGGATGCAGCAGTTTAAAAGAATTTACTTTTTCTAGAAAAATAAAAGGAATAGGACAGGGAGCGTTTCAGGGGTGTTCAAGTCTGAAGAATATAATTTGTCCAAGTGTCAATTCATTAGGATTTAGATGCTTTGCAAATTGTACTTCGTTGAAATCTGTTATTTTTAAAAAGGGAATTGTAGAAAGCTCCGGTGGAACTTTTTCAAAATGTGTAAATTTAGAAACGGTAGTATTTCCGCAGGGAACGAAAGTAATAGCTTTTGCAACATTTGAAGATTGCAAATCCTTGAAACATATTACACTTCCCAAAAGTATTACTCGTATTGATTTTATAGCGTTTATTGGTTCTGGTATTGTTGACATTGAAATACCAGATTCCGTTGAACAATGTGGAGAGCGTATTTTTGAAGACTGTACTAATCTTCAAAAGGTTAAATGGTTTGCCTCCAATCTTCCGCATTGCACATTTGAAAGATGTACTTCATTAAAAAGTGTAGTTTTAGGTGAAAAATTGTCAAAAATATCATATTTAGTTTTTGAAGGTACAACCCAATTGGAAACATTGCGCATTCCTTCTTATACTATAGTCGATAACGAGGCCTTTTCTGGAGCAGAAGCCCTTCATACTATTTATGGAGTCAAAGGCAGTAATGCAGAAACAGTAGCAAAAGCGGTTGGGCTTAATTTTGTTCCGGTTAAGGACATTTCTGTAAAATTAAATAAGACGAAACTCATGCTGTATACAATGAAGGGAAAAAACACAGCCACTTTAAAAGCTGTAGTTAGCGGTAGCACATCTACCCCGACCTGGACCAGTTCGGATATCGGTGTTGTTCAGGTCAATACAAGTGGGAAGATTGTTGCGAAGAAGTCTGGTACAGCTTATGTGACAGTCACGCTTGGAAATAAAAGTGCATCTTGTAAGGTTACGGTTAAAAAGCCGGCTTTAACAGTGAAGAAAAAAACAGTTGCTCTGAAAAAAGGTCAGAGTTATACGATTTCTTATTCAGCAGTTCCGGCAGGAAAAGCTGTATTTAAGAGTTCTGATGCGAAATGCGTTACAGTAAATGCGAATGGGAAAATAGTTGCCAAACGCAAAGGTACAGCTATTATTTCAGTAAGTTGTAATAATATTATACAGAAAATAAAGATAACCGTACAATAACGGACAGAAAGAAAAGTATGGGACTTGCCTGAGGGTTTTGTAAAAGCTGAATAAATGATAGAGACAAAAGCAGAAAAATCGTGTACAATAGCAATTGTGGAATCATAAAAAATAAAGCAACAAACGAAAGAAATTAAAGAAACGAAAAGAAAGCAGGAATAAAATGAAAGCAGAAGTTGTATCCATGACAGCGGACAACCTTAATATGGAAGCAATCCGTCGTGGTGGAGAGATACTGAAACAGGGTGGTTTGGTTGCGTTTCCTACGGAGACAGTTTATGGTCTTGGGGGAGATGCGTTGAATCCGCAGGCATCTATGAAGATTTATGCTGCAAAGGGCAGACCGTCAGATAATCCTCTGATCGTGCATATTGCAGAGTTTGACAAGCTGGCTCCAATTGTAGCAGAGGTTCCGGAGAAGGCTAAGATTCTGGCTGAGAAATACTGGCCGGGTCCGCTGACTATGATCCTTCCGAAATCTGATCTGGTGCCGAAGGAAACTACGGGAGGTCTGGACAGTGTGGCTGTTCGTTTCCCGAGTGATAAAATTGCGCAGGAGCTTATTAAAGCTGCCGGTGGTTATGTGGCTGCACCGAGTGCAAATACTTCCGGAAGACCGAGCCCGACTACCGCACAGCATGTAGAGGAGGATCTTGGAGAAGCGATTGAGATGATCATTGACGGAGGCCAGGTGGGGATTGGTCTGGAGTCTACGATTGTTGATTTTACAGAGGATGTTCCGGTGGTTCTGCGTCCGGGTTATATTTCGCTGGAAATGCTGCAGGATACTTTGGGAGATGTAAGAATGGACAAGGGGCTGATCGCAGCGGACAGCAAGGTTCGCCCGAAAGCACCTGGCATGAAATATCGTCATTACGCACCGAAGGCGGATCTGGCTATTGTGGAAGGTTCAGAGGAAGCTGTGGTTGCTAAGATTAATCAGCTTGCAGCAGAGGCGAAGGCGCGTGGTGAGCAGGTTGGTATTATTGCTACGGATGAGACGAAGGACAGGTATCCGGAGGGTCTGGTAGTAAGTATCGGAAGCAGAAAAGAAGAAGAGAGTATTGCGCATCATCTGTATGAAGTGTTAAGGGATTTTGACCAGAGCGCGGTTAAATCTATTTACTCAGAGGCATTTTATACACCAAGGATGGGACAGGCAATCATGAATCGTCTGCTGAAAGCAGCAGGACATAAGATTATTCAGGCAGAAGAATAATAAATTTTAAATTTCAGGAGGAAAAGGAAATGATAGCTTTAGGGTGCGATCATGGCGGATATGAGTTAAAGCTGGAGATTAAAAAATATCTGGATGAGAAGGGAATCGAATATAAGGATTATGGCTGTGACAGTCTGGAATCCGTAGATTATCCGGTATATGCCAAAAAGGTTGCTCATGCGATCGTTGATGGAGAATGTGAGAAGGGAATCCTGATCTGTGGAACAGGTATCGGAATTTCCATCACAGCAAATAAGATTAAAGGAATCAGAGCTGCGCTTTGCACAGACTGCTTCAGTGCAGAGGCAACCAGACTTCACAATGATGCGAATGTTCTGGCACTTGGGGGAAGAGTGGTAGGACCTGGACTGGCTGTGAAGATTGTAGATACATTCTTAAATACACCGTTCTCCAATGATGAGAGACACATCAGAAGAATCAATCAGATGGAGACAGAATAAGAGAGAAATAAAAAATTATAAGAAGTAAGAAATAAAGAATAAAAGGATAAAGGATGGCCAGGGGCTGGGATGTTGAGTGGGGAGATGCCCCGATTCTTCGGTACAGTCGCTGGCTGTCTTTGACAGTAGGAGGTTATGCATGATGGATAAAAATTGTAAGCGTACGGATTATTTGTCCTGGGATGAATATTTTATGGGGATTGCCATGATGTCAGGAATGCGTTCCAAGGATCCGAACTCTCAGGTGGGAGCCTGTATTGTAAGTAATGATAATAAGATTTTGTCTGTGGGTTATAATGGTTTTCCGACCGGATGCTCCGATGATGAGTTTCCGTGGGCGAGAGAGGGAGACAGCCTGCATACGAAGTATTTTTATGTGACACACAGTGAATTAAATGCGATTCTGAATTACAGAGGGGGAAGTCTGGAGGGTGCGAAGCTGTATGTTTCTCTTTTTCCATGTAATGAGTGTGCCAAGGCAATTATTCAGGCTGGAATTAAGACGATTGTGTATGACTGTGACAAGTATGCAGATACTCCGGCAGTGATCGCGTCGAAGAGAATGCTGGATGCAGCGGGAGTACGCTATTATAAATATAGCAGGACTGGAAGAAATATTCATATTGAGGTGTAGAGCACGGAATATTTCCGTAATTTTGACTCTTGACACACCCTGACATTTCGCATAAAATAAAACCAAATGCGAAATATTTACGGCGATGAAGAGAATAGTACATAAGGAGCAATCCCAGAGAAGAGTCCCAGAGAACAGCCGGTTGGCTGTGAAACAGTGGTGGAAGGATTCTGTGCGTGAATTATGGAACCGGCCTCGGAGCTCCGTACAATTGAAGTACGGCGTTTTTCCTGCGTTATCGGAAGAAGAGCGAGCAATGTGCAGGCATTTGGGCACAGTGCTAATTAGGGTGGTACCGCCGAAGCCTTTCGGTCCCTTGTGAGGGATGCTGGGCTTCTTTTTTTCGTTTTTTATAATATGACAGATTTTGCCGGATTATAAAAAAGCAGATTTTTGTACTGTGAAGCAGATAGGGAAATTTATTTATAGAAGAAAAATAAGAAGAATATGCATTCCGCCGCGACTATATCCTGATGCGCTTTCAGGATCAACATATCACATAAAAAGGAGAAACAATTATGGCAAACAACAAGAAACTGGTAGAAGCCATCACATCCATGGAAGAGGATTTCGCCCAGTGGTATACCGACGTTGTAAAGAAAGCTGAACTCTGCGGTTATACCAGCGTTAAAGGCTGCATGGCAATTAAACCTGCAGGATATGCGATCTGGGAAAATATCCAGCATGAACTGGACAGAAGATTTAAAGAGACTGGCGTACAGAACGTGTACATGCCAATCTTTATTCCGGAATCTCTTCTTCAGAAAGAGAAAGATCATGTAGAAGGATTTGCACCTGAGGTTGCATGGGTAACTCATGGTGGTCTGGATCCGCTTCAGGAGCGTCTGTGCGTACGTCCAACATCAGAGACATTATTCTGTGATTTCTATGCAAAAGAAATCCAGTCCCACAGAGACCTGCCGAAGGTATACAATCAGTGGTGTTCTGTAGTGCGCTGGGAAAAGACAACACGTCCGTTCCTTCGTTCACGTGAGTTCTTATGGCAGGAAGGCCATACAGCTCATGCTACAGCCGAGGAAGCAGAAGAGCGTACTATCCAGATGCTGAACCTGTATGCAGATTTCTGCGAGGAAGTACTTGCAATCCCGGTTATCAAGGGACAGAAAACAGACAAGGAGAAATTCTCCGGTGCAGAAGCTACTTATACAATTGAATCCCTGATGCATGATGGAAAAGCTCTTCAGTCCGGTACAAGCCATAACTTTGGCGATGGATTTGCAAGAGCATTCGGCATCCAGTATACAGATAAAGAAAATAAACTTCAGTATGTACATCAGACATCCTGGGGAATGACAACACGTATGATCGGTGCTATTATCATGGTACATGGTGATAACAGTGGTCTGGTGCTGCCTCCGAGAATCGCGCCTGTACAGGCAGTGATCATTCCGATCCAGCAGAGAAAAGAAGGCGTTCTTGAGAAAGCAGATGAGATGTTTGCAGCATTAAAAGCAGCAGGAGTCCGCGTAAAAGTAGACGACACAGACAAGAGCCCGGGATTCAAATTCGCAGAGCAGGAAATGCGTGGTATCCCGATCCGTATCGAGTGCGGTCCGAAGGATATCGAGAATGGTCAGGCTGTCATCTGCCGTCGTGATACAAGAGAGAAATATACTGTTACATTTGATGAGCTTGTGGAAAAAGTACAGGAAATCCTGGAAACAATCCAGAAAGATATGCTGGAGCGTGCACGTAAGCACAGAGATTCCCATACTTATGTTGCTACAAACTATGAAGAATTCAAAGATACTATTGTTAACAAACCAGGCTTCGTAAAAGCTATGTGGTGCGGTGACCGCGCATGTGAGGACAAGATCAAAGAAGATGTTCAGGCTACATCCAGATGTATGCCGTTTGAGCAGGAACACTTAAGTGATGTCTGCGTATGCTGTGGAAAACCTGCCAAGAAGATGGTTTACTGGGGAAGAGCATACTAATCAATAAGAAAATAAAGAAAACCGGCAGCAGAGATATCTGAGTGCCGGTTTTCGGGGTTAAGAATAAATAGAAGAAGATAAGGATGGTCATATGATTCTGGAAATACCAAAAAACGCGGAAACAATTTTGCATATACTGGAAAAAGCAGGCTATGAAGCCTATGTGGTAGGCGGCTGTGTGCGTGATTCCATTCTGGGACGGAGCCCGGATGACTGGGACATCACCACATCCGCAAAGCCGGAGCAGGTCAAGGCTTTGTTTCACAGAACAGTGGATACAGGTCTGCAGCATGGAACAGTGACTGTTCTTATGGAAAAAGAAGGATATGAGGTCACGACTTATCGTGTAGATGGTGAGTACGAGGACGGCAGACATCCCAAAGAGGTCACCTTTACAGCAAGCCTTGAGGAAGACCTGAAACGCCGGGATTTTACCATTAATGCAATGGCATACAATCCTTCTTCAGGACTGGTGGACCTTTTCGGCGGACTGGAGGATATTGAAAGAAAAATCATCCGCTGTGTGGGAAACCCGCTGGAGCGTTTTACAGAGGATGCACTGCGGATTATGCGTGCAGTCCGTTTCAGTGCGCAGTTGGGCTTTACTATTGAAGAAGAGACTCGTAAGGCACTGAAGGTTCTGGCACCGAATCTGAAGCATGTCAGTGCAGAGAGGATTCAGGTAGAGCTTGTGAAGCTTCTGATGTCTCCTCATCCGGATTATCTCAGGGTGGCTTATGAAGCCGGGATCACAGCTGAATTTCTTCCGGAGTTTGATGCATGCATGACAACACCCCAGAATACGCCACACCACTGTTATACAGTAGGGGAACATATCCTGCACAGTCTCTGTTATGTACGTGCGGATAAAGTCCTCAGGATTACCATGCTGCTTCATGACATTGGAAAGCCGGTTGTCCGGAAAACAGATGAGAATGGAAGAGATCATTTCAAGATGCATGGGAATGCGGGAGAAAAGATGGCTGCACAGATCCTGCGCAGACTGAAATTCGATAATGATACTATCCGCAAGGTAACCCGTCTGGTAAAATGGCATGATGACAGACCGGAGGGAACGACAAAGGCAGTGCGCAGGGCAGTGAACCGTATCGGTGAGGATCTCTTCTCGTATTATCTGGAAGTGCAGCAGGCAGATATGCTGGCACAGAGTGATTACAGACGCACAGAGAAGCAGGAACGTCTGGATAAGGTGAAAGAGGCTTATGAGACGATCATTAATGAACATCAGTGTGTATCTTTAAAAACTCTGGCAGTGACAGGGAAAGATCTGATTGAAGCCGGTTATAAGCCGGGGTGTGAAATAGGAGAAACGCTGAACCGTCTTCTGGAAGTAGTGCTTGCCGATCCACAGAAGAATCAGAAAGAGATATTATTGGGTCTGCTTGATGAGAAATAGTGCAGTTTTGTGGAATGGTCAGTATATCAGAATATAGTAAATAACAGTGGCTCTATGAAAATCCGGGGGTATATCCACCGGATTTTCTTCATATGTATAGAAAGAATTAAGATGATTAAGAGGGGGATATGTCATTGTATGATTACGGACTTGGCACTTTGGCTCAGTATGAGCTGACAGCAGACCGTTCTGCAAGGACAAGAGGAGCTTTACTCTGCTATACAGCTCAGGGACTTCTGATCCTGAGGGAATTTCACGGTTCTGAAAAAAAGCTGGAAAAACAGCAGGAGCTTTTGATGAAACTTCAGGAAAATGGTATAAATACCGATTATTTTCTGCGGAATAATCAGGAAAGTCTGGTCAGCAAAGATAAAACTGAACAAAGGTTTACACTCCAGCACTGGTATGAAGGAAAAGAGTGTGACACAAAATCCCGGGAAGATATTTTAAAAAGTGTCCGGACACTGGCAAGGTTACATATTTTAATGAAAATGGAACCTGTGGAGGAATACAGGGAAAGATCTCTCAGGGAGGAATATCTCCGGCACAATCAGGAGCTTCGTAAGATACGCAAATTTATACGGAACAAAGGAGCATCCAATGTATTTGAGAAAAATTATCTGGCAAGTGTGGAGCAGTTTCTTGAAAGGGCACAGTATGCAGTAAAGCTTCTGGACGAGACGGATTATGATGATCTCAGGGAAAGGGCATGGCGGGAAGGACAGGTATGTCATGGAGAATATAATCAGCATAATATTCTGATGCTGAAAGCTGATCATTTGGGGACGGCAGTCACAAATTTTGGTCACTGGAGTTTTGATATTCAGGTAGCAGATTTGTATCGTTTTATGAGAAAAATACTGGAGAAATATAACTGGAATCTGGAACTGGCAGGGGAAATGCTCAGGGAATATCATAAAATCCGTCCAATCTCGGCAGAAGAGTGGAAAAATCTGCGTGTACGTTTCACTTATCCTGAAAAATACTGGAAACTGGCAAATTATTATTATTCACACAAAAAGGTGTGGATTTCAGAGAAAAATGTGGAAAAGCTTCAGAATCTTATCAGACAGAGAGAAATCTGGGAGAATTTTGCAGAGGAATGTTTCAGGGATTATCCTCAGTAACAGTGCGGAACAGTTGTACGGAACAGTTACGAAAAACCTTGACAATATGGGGAAAAAGGTATATATATAGAGGATAGAGCTCTGTCGCTTTTGGCAGATGCCACCAAACAAGAAAGAGATCATTAGAGGAGGAAACACCATGAATAAAACAGAATTAGTAGCAGCTATGGCGAAAGAGACAAACTTATCCAAGAAGGACGTAGAAGACGTTCTGAAATCTTTCGTTGATGTCGTTTCTAAAGAACTGAAAAATGGCGGAAAAATCCAGTTAGTAGGATTTGGTACATTTGAAGTAAGTGAAAGAGCTGCTCGCGAGGGAAGAAATCCTCAGACTGGTGAAACTATGAAAATCGAAGCTTCTAAATCACCGAAATTCAAAGCTGGAAAAGCATTAAAAGATATGGTTAACGGTAAATAATAAAGGCGATAACCGGGGGAACGAAAGTTCCCCTTTTTTGATACTCCGGAGGAGTAATTCGTGAGTATCCATTACAGAACATTTACAGGAGCAGAATATGAGATTAGATAAATACTTAAAGGTGTCACGTCTGATCAAACGCCGTACAGTGGCAAACGAAGCATGTGATGCAGGAAGAGTTCTTGTCAACGATAAGCCTGCCAAGGCATCTGTACAGGTAAAGACGGGAGATACTATTGAAATCCAGTTCGGAAGTAAGAATGTCAAAGTAGAAGTACTGGATGTAAAAGAAACTGTCAAAAAAGAAGATGTAGAGAGTATGTACAAATATCTTTGATTCCGGATGGTAATTTGCAGCTTTTGGCATTTGTGCAGTGGGAACATATAAATTTTTAACATTTTATTGTCTATTTCCATTTTCCGGCACATAAACTACTGATAAGTAATAGATTGGCAGGTCATAGTTTCCGGAGGCTGTGACCGGGAGGCGTCTGTGGAAGAGAAGAAGATACTTTCAACTCACAGCCTGATGCTGGAAAACCGTCAGAACGGGAGAATTACCGGGGTAAAGGATATTAAATCCTTTGATGAAAAAGAAATCCTGCTTTTTACACAGGCAGGGAAACTTGTAATAAAGGGAGAACAGCTTCATGTGAAGCAGCTTGATCTGGAAAAGGGAGAAGTAGATCTGGAAGGAAAAGTGGACAGTCTTACTTATCTGTCAAAGAATACAGATAACAGGGATGAATCCCTATTTAAAAGGATGTTCCGGTGAGAGATGAGTGCATTTATTCATCATGAATTACTTCTGCTGCTTCGGACAATAGCTGTGGGTGCTGTTCTCCTTTTGTGTTATGATCTGCTGGCTGCATTCAGGAATGTTTTTGCACATTCGGATAAAGCTGTCGGGACGGAAGACATTCTATACTGGCTTGGTTGTGCCTTTTTTGTTTTTTCGGAGATTTACAGGAGCAATGAAGGAATCCTGCGTTTTTTTATGGTTTTAGGCTTTTTATCCGGAGCGTATATCTGCAACAGGGTCCTCGGAGATATTTTTGTAAAATTCTGTACGAAACTTATGGAGATTCCTGTAATAATTATTAAATTTTTGATAAAATGGTTGCTATTTCCGGTCAAAAGATGTAAACTTCTGTGGTATAAAGCGTATAAATGTGCTAAAAAAGGAAGGCTGGCAAATTGGGTAATTCTAAGAAAAGGAAGAAAAAAAAGAAAGTAGGGTATAACTCTCTTGGAATGATTGCGATTGCGCTGGTTGTTTTAGTCCTTCTGGGAGGACTGATGCTAGAAAGTAATGACCTTAAGGAACGCCTCACAGGATATGATGCTAAGGCCGCCACTCTTCAGCAACAGATTGAAGATGAGCAGACACGTACAGAAGAAATTGATAAATTAAAGAAATATATGGAGACAGACGAATATGCAGAAGAGGTTGCCAGAGAGAAACTGGGACTTGTGAAGGACAATGAGACTGTTTTTAAGAAACAGCAGTAACAAATGTCGAAAACTTTTGCGAAGGATTCGTCTGCGTTTGACAGATATTTCAGAAACCCTTCCATATAATATCTGTAACTGTTTAGTACTTTGTGAAAGAGAGGACTGTTGAACAGTTATTGAAATTCTCTGATAAAAATGCAGTAGTCTGCTATATACAGGGAATGAATAAGGGGAGGGGAGAATATGCAGGAATGGATGATTGCCATGCTCGTTATCAGCATTATGCTGATCATACGGGACATGGCAAAAACTATTTTAGCAGAAAATCTGCCGGATACAGAAGAACTGCCGTCTCTGCAGGAGGGCCATCCTCAGAAAGAGAGGGTGGAGAAGTATGCGGCATCTTTTCAGAAACTGGCAGATACTTTCTACGGGATGCCTTATCGGAAAGATTATCTGAGCAGCAGGCAGGTTGAGCAGATCATTGAGGATACAAATGCAAAGGTATGCAGCAGATGCTATCAGAGGGAAATCTGCTGGGGAGAACACAGTCAGGAACTGGTGAAAGGAGTGGAGGCACTGGTACGTTCCATGGAGAGCGGAAACGAGGAAAATGTCAGAGGCATCCGCGCTGACTGGACAGGCATATGTCCCCGTTCCGTACAGTATTATGAGACGGTTGCAGAGAATTTTCAGAAAGAAAGGCAGAACCTGATGTGGGATAACCGTATGATCGAGAATCGGCTGGCAGTAGCACAGCAGCTTATGGAAGTCTCACATATCATGGAGAACGTAGCCAGTGATCTGTATGACCTGGAGCGAGTAACGCCGCAGTTTGAAGAAGAACTTCGCAAGGGACTGAGAAAGAGCCATGTGATCCTTCGCAGGGCATGGATGATGAATAAGGTGAAAGGACGTAAACAGATTTTTCTCACCATGCGTGCCAGAAGCGGTCAGTGTATTTCCATGACAGAGATCGCACAGCTTCTTTCAAAATACTGTGAAATTTCCATGGTACCTGTAAATGGGAGCAGATGTATTGTAAACGGAGAATATCACACTGTACATTTTGCTGAGGATGTAAGCTATCAGGTTCTCTATGGAACGGCCAGGCTTACCAGAGAAGAAGAGAAGGTTTCCGGAGATAATTATATATGCAGACAGGAGGATGGCGGCAGGTTTGTTATGTGCCTTTCGGATGGCATGGGCTCAGGGATGGAAGCATGCAGGGAGAGCGAGACAGTTGTGGAACTTCTGGAACAGTTTATGGAGTCAGGATTTTCCCAGGAAACGGCAGCAAAGATGGTAAATTCTGCTCTGGTACTCAAAGGAGAGGAGGGTATGTTTTCTACAGTGGATATCTGCGCAGTGGACCTGTATACAGGAATCTGCAATTTTCTGAAGGCGGGGGCTGCGTCTACATTTATTAAAAGAGATCACTGGGTGGAATCTATTACTTCTGAAAGTCTGGCCGCAGGGCTTGTACAGCAGATTGATTTTGAGACAGCTACCAGAAAGCTGTACCATGGGGATTACCTGATCATGATGACAGATGGAGTCCTGGATGCATTGCCTGACCAGAAAGAGGAGGAAACCATGAAAGAAATCATTATGGATGTTCACGAGGAATCACCGAAAGATTTCGGCAGGGGAATACTGGAACGGGTGCTGGGATACAGCGATTATCATGCACGGGATGATATGACAGTGCTGGTGGCAGGCGTGTGGAAAAAATAATGCTCTAAGATAGAAAAGGAAATCAGGATAAAAATGGAAAGAGAAATTCTTGCTTATATAAAGCAAAACAGGATGATCGGAAAAAATGATGTGGTCCTGGCAGGAGTGTCCGGCGGAAGTGACTCTATGGCAATGCTTCACATTTTAAAGGAGCTTCAGGGAAAACTGGATTTTACATTGAGAGTGGTCCATATACATCATGGAATACGTGGAAAGGAAGCGGACAGGGACCAAAGCTTTGTGGAAAACATATGCTGGAAGTGGCAGATTCCATGTACTGTTTATTGTTATGATGTTCCGGGATTGAGCAGGGAGTGGAAGCTGGGCGAGGAAGAGACGGGAAGGATTGTAAGAAAAGAAGCTTTTCAGAGGGAAGCTGCCGTCTGTGGGAGAAAGGACAGTGAGATAAAAATTGCATTAGCGCATAATCAGGAGGATCTTGCGGAAACTATGCTTCATAATCTGTGCAGAGGAACAGGTCTGCGGGGACTATGCACCATGCGCCCTGTAGACGGAGAGATTATCCGCCCGATTCTGTGCTTAAGCCGGGACAAAATTGCAGAGTATCTGAAAGAAAAGAAGATTTCTCATATTCAGGACAGCACCAATCTGTCAGATGAATATACCAGAAACCGAATCAGACATCATATTCTTCCTATATTGGAACAGCAGGTCAATGGAAAGGCAGCGGCACATATGGCAGAGACTGCGGCAAGGATTTCCCAGGCAGAGGAATATCTTACGCAGCAGAGCTGCCGGGTTTTGGGCGAGTTTCAGAAAGGTAAGGAATATTACTTTACTGAAAAATTTTTTATGGAGCCTCAAATCATTCAGGTTTATGCATTACAACAGGCGATGGAACAGCTGGCAGGCAGACGGAAGGATCTGGCGGCTGTTCACTATGAGAAGGTTCTGGAACTTTATGAAATGCAGACCGGAAGACGGATCAGCCTTCCTTATCATATGGAAGCCAGAAGAGATTATGAGGGAGTGAGACTTTGCCGGTACGTAGAGGAGAATTCAGCAGGGATGATCGGTGAAAAGCATGAAGGTTCAGATATTCAAAACGGAAAAACAGTTTGCGGAAAAGATATATCAGACAGGGAATGGAAAATCAGAATTCCGGGGACTGTGACCAGTCCGCTGGGGATTTTTTCGGCAGAAATATTTTTGTATGAAGGTCAGAAGATTGAAGAAAAAAAGTATACGAAATGGCTGGATTATGATAAAATAGAAAAGAATCCGTATATTCGCACCAGACGGACAGGAGATTATATGGTCATCAATGCGCAGGGGAATACCAAGAAGCTAAACCGCTGTATGATCGATGAGAAAATCCCGTCGGAATACAGAGACAGCATTCCGTTGATCGCATGTGGAAAAGAAATCCTCTGGATGGTGGGAAGCAGGATGAATGAGAGGTATAAAATTAACCCCCAAACCAGGAAGGTGTTAGTATTAAATTACCAAGGAGGAAACGAAAATGAGTGAGAAAATCAAAGTTTTACTCAGCGAAGAGGAAGTAGATTCCCGTATTAAGCAGATCGCAGCAAAGGTAAGCAAGGATTATGCAGGCAAGGAAATCCATTTAATCTGTGTGTTAAAAGGTGGTGTATTCTTTACCTGTGAACTTGCAAAGAGAATCACAGTGCCGGTTTCTCTTGACTTTATGTCTGTATCCAGCTATGGTGATGACACTAAGTCCAGCGGTGTTGTAAAGATCGTCAAAGACCTTGATCAGCCACTGGAAGGTAAGGATGTTCTGATCGTAGAGGATATCATTGACTCAGGAAGAACATTAAGTTATCTCATCGAGATTTTGAAGCAGAGAAATCCAAACAGTATCCGTCTGTGTACATTGCTGGACAAACCGGAGCGAAGAGTCAGAGATGTAAGAGTTGATTATTGCTGCTTTAACATCCCGGATGAGTTTGTAGTTGGCTATGGTCTGGACTATGCACAGAAATACAGGAATCTTCCATTCATAGGAGTAGTGGAACTGGGGGAAGACTGAAAGGAGATTTAAGTAAGTGAATAAACAGCCAAGCAGAATTGGTCTGTATCTGGTGCTGATCATTGCGCTGGTAGCCGGTTATTTTTATCTGAATAACCAGGTGGTTTCCCAGAGTAATTACACACAGAAGCAACTGGAGCAGGCTCTTGAAGACAACAAAGTGGTTGATGCGACAATTCAACAGAACAGAGAAGTGCCTACAGGTTCTGTGATTGTAGATACTACTGACTCCGGTCAGAAGAAGGTTTATGTGACAGATGTCAATCAGGCAATCGAACTGTTGAATAAATACGATATTGATATTACAACTCAGGATGTACCCGGAGACAATGTATTTCTGACAACCTTGCTTCCGGTTCTTCTCACAGGTGCCCTTGTGATCTTTCTGATCATGATGATGAACCGCCAGATGGCAGGTGGCGGTGGCGGCGGAAATGCCAAGATGATGAATTTCGGCAAGAGCCGCGCAAGAATGTCATCTCCGGATGATAATAAGAAAGTTACTTTTGACAAGGTCGCAGGTCTGCAGGAGGAGAAGGAAGATCTGGTAGAGGTGGTAGATTTCCTGAAATCTCCACAGAAATATACAAAAGTAGGCGCAAGGATTCCGAAAGGCGTGCTGCTTGTAGGCCCTCCCGGAACTGGTAAGACACTTCTGGCAAAGGCAGTGGCAGGAGAAGCGGGAGTTCCGTTTTTCTCCATTTCCGGTTCTGACTTTGTGGAAATGTTTGTTGGTGTAGGTGCATCACGTGTGCGTGATCTTTTTGAAGAAGGCAAACGCCATGCACCATGTATTATTTTCATTGATGAGATCGATGCGGTTGCAAGACAGCGTGGAACCGGTATGGGCGGCGGACATGATGAGAGAGAGCAGACACTGAACCAGCTTCTGGTAGAGATGGATGGCTTTGGTGTGAATGAGGGAATCATTGTGATGGCAGCGACTAACCGCGTGGATATCCTGGATCCTGCAATTTTGCGTCCGGGACGTTTTGACCGTAAGGTTGCAGTGGGACGTCCGGATGTGAAGGGGAGAGAGGAAATCCTCCGCGTTCATGCCAAGGACAAACCTCTTGGAGAGGATGTAGATCTGGCTCAGATTGCCAGAACAACAGCAGGATTTACAGGTGCAGATCTGGAGAATCTTCTGAATGAAGCTGCCATTGAAGCAGCGAGAAAGGGAAGAGGATTTATCCTTCAGTCTGATATCAAAGGTGCTTTTATCAAAGTAGGCATCGGTGCAGAGAAGAAGAGTAAGGTGATCTCTGAGAAAGAGAAAAAGATCACCGCGTATCATGAATCCGGACATGCGATCCTGTTTCATGTACTTCCGGATATGGATCCTGTCTACACGATTTCCATTATCCCGACAGGAATGGGAGCAGCAGGTTACACCATGCCTCTTCCGGATAATGATGAGATGTTTAATACCAAAGGAAAAATGCTTCAGGATATTATGACGCTGTTAGGCGGACGCATAGCAGAGGAAATTATCTTCGGGGATATTACGACTGGTGCATCAAATGACATCAAACGTGCAACTGCGACAGCCAGAAGCATGGTGATGAAATACGGGATGTCTGATAAGTTGGGACTTATCTGTTATGGCGATGACGATGATGAGGTATTTATCGGAAGAGATCTGGCTCATACCAGAAGTTACAGCGAGGATGTTGCCAAGGCAATTGATGAAGAAATCCGCCGTATTATTGGCGAATGTCATGACCGGGCAAAGAAGATTATTCTGGAACATGAGGATGTTCTGCACAAGTGTGCAAGTCTTCTTCTCGAGAAGGAAAAAGTGCACAGAGACGAATTTGAAGCACTTTTTACAACAGAAAATCTGGAAACAGAAAACAGCGGTATATAATGTAGACAAAAAAGTGTGCCAAATTTTGTGAAGTTTGTGCACACTTTTCTCTTGCCCCATGGTATTATATAAACCGTAAAAACCCCCCAATACATTATATAGTTTTTGCTACACCCCATAAGAAGAAATACCTTCTCCAAAAAAGCCAGCTTATCCCGCTGGCTTTTTTACTGTCTTAAAATATCATTACTGTTCACGTTATTTTCAGCAATGAAATATCTGCTTCGCCGGAATCCGGCAGTCCGAAATACTGTGACAGAATGAATGGTTGTGCAGAATCACTGAATATCTAAATATTTTTGGGAAAAACAGATGGTTGTCAGATGGTTTATTTTAGGATAAAATAATAAAATGATAAATGACAGAGAGGACTGGACGGAAATGGAACATGAAAAAGCAGATATAAAAAAAAGAATGCAGTACATCCTGAATATGCGTCCTGTGTTTAATAAAGAGGCGCTTTTCAGTGACGGAACAGAATATTACAGAACACCTGCAGAACCAAAGGCAGGAGATACAGTAACGATCAAATTCCGTACCCAGAGAAATAATGTGGATTCTGTATATCTGGTAAGCCAGGAGCAGCGTGTGCAGATGGAGATTTGCGAGACAGAGAACGGATTTGATTATTATTCTGCCCAGGTAACGATTGGAGAGGACATCTTCCGTTATTATTTTGAGATACAGTATGGATGGGTAACCTGTTATTACAATAATCAGGGAGTCTGTATGAAGCATGAGGGCAGGATGGATTTTGAAATTTATCCGGGCTTTGATACTCCAAAGTGGGCCAAAGGTGCGGTAATGTACCAGATTTATGTAGACCGTTTTCTTAACGGAGATCCTACCAATGATGTTGTGACCGGAGAATATCATTATATTGGAGATAAGAGTGTACAGGTAGAACAGTGGAATAAGATTCCGGCAGTGATGGGTGTGCGTGAATTTTACGGCGGTGACCTGCAGGGAATTATGAACAAACTGGATTATCTGCAGGATCTGGGAGTCGAGGTTATTTATTTAAATCCGATTTTTGTTTCTCCAAGTAATCATAAGTATGACTGTCAGGATTATGATTATGTGGATCCACATTACGGCAGGATTGTAGAAGATTGTAATGAGGGAATCCTTCTTGGAGATGACGATGATAATTCCCATGCATGGAAATATATCAAGCGTGTATCAGATAAGAAGAATCTGGAAGCAAGTAATGAGCTTTTTGCAAAACTGACAGCAGAGATCCACAGAAGAGGAATGAAGATTATTCTGGACGGTGTGTTCAATCACTGCGGCTCTTTTAATAAGTGGATGGACAGAGAACGTATTTATGAGAACCAGGAAGGATATCCAAAAGGAGCTTATGTTTCCGCAGACAGTCCTTATCGGAACTTCTTCTCTTTTAATGACCCTAATGGGTGGCCATATAATACCTCCTATGATGGATGGTGGGCACACGATACACTTCCTAAATTAAATTATGAGGGTTCCAGAGAACTTTATGATTATATTCTTCGTGTTGGACAGAAATGGGTATCTGCTCCTTATAATGTAGACGGTTGGAGACTGGATGTGGCGGCGGATCTGGGACACAGTAATGACTTTAACCATCAGTTCTGGAAAGATTTCAGGAAAGCAGTGAAAACTGCCAATCCAAATGCCATTATTCTGGCAGAGCATTACGGTAATCCGGAAGGCTGGCTGAAAGGTGATGAATGGGATACAGTCATGAACTATGACGCATTTATGGAGCCGCTGACCTGGTTTCTGACAGGTATGGAGAAGCACAGTGATGAATATCGTGAGGATCTGCTTGGAAACAGTGAGGCGTTTATCGGAGCTATGAAAACTCATATGAGAGCACTCCATATGTCGGCACTTCAGACTGCTATGAATGAACTGTCAAATCATGATCATTCCAGATTCCTGACCAGAACCAATCACAGGGTAGGACGAATTTCCTATGCAGGTCCGGAGGCGGCATCTGAGGGAGTGAATCCGGCAGTTATGCGTGAGGCGGTTACCATCCAGATGACCTGGCCGGGCGCACCGACTGTATATTACGGAGATGAGGCAGGACTCTGTGGATTCACAGATCCGGATAACAGACGTACTTACCCCTGGGGACGTGAGGATTACCAGATGATCGACTTCCACAGGGTAATGATTCGTATCCATAAGAAATATGAAGTGTTAAAAACGGGATCACTGGGATTTCTCTGGAATGATTATCAGGGACTTTGTTATGCGAGATTTTCTCATGATGAACAGATAATTGTGATCGTAAATAATCAGGAAGAAGGCAGGGAAGTGGAGATACGGTTAGGACAGGCAGGAATCAGCCGTCTGGAAGATACAAAGCTGAAACGTGTTGTCATGACATCTGCAGTGGGATTTACGGAAGAATGTAAAGAATACACAGCAGCAGCCGGAATTCTGAAGATCACAATGCCGGCATTTGGTGCAGTGGTCTTACATCATAAAAATTAACAAAATGCGAAGCGGATGATCTTATCCGCCTGACCCGGACGGCAGCCTCTTGCGGAAGAAGGGGCTGCCGCTTTATAATATAACAAAAAAAGATCCAGACAAATGTCTGAACCTTTTGATGGATGGAGAAGGATTCGAACCTTCGAAAGCGTTGCTAACAGATTTACAGTCTGCCCCCTTTGGCCACTCGGGAATCCATCCTTAAACCGAAACTTATTATATATGAAATATTTAAATAATGCAAGCACTTTTTTATAAATTGCAGAAAATTATTATATATTGGTGTATTGCCGGACTTTTTTGCATATCTTCCGGGGAATTTTGTTTGTTATTTTTTTGGCAAAAGAGTAGACGAAAAAGCAGAAATCTGGTAATATAACCATATCTGGATATAGATGTAATTCCATATCGGAGATTAATTAGGGTAACTGAGAATGAACACAGTTACTACAGATTAGGAGGAATTTATCATGTTAGTAAATGCAACAGAAATGCTGAAAAAAGCAAAAGCAGGTCATTATGCAGTTGGACAGTTCAACATCAACAACCTTGAGTGGACAAAGGCTATCCTTTTAACAGCTCAGGAACTGAACTCTCCTGTAATCCTTGGTGTATCCGAAGGTGCTGGTAAATATATGACAGGTTATAAAACAGTTGTTGGTATGGTTAACGGAATGATGGAAGAACTGAACATCACTGTTCCTGTAGCTCTTCACCTTGACCACGGCAGCTATGAAGGATGCTTAAAATGCGTTGAAGCAGGATTCTCATCCATCATGTTCGACGGATCTCATTACCCGATCGAAGAAAACGTTGCAAAAACTAAAGAACTGGTTAAGATCGTTGCTGAACACGGAATGTCTCTGGAAGCAGAAGTTGGCTCCATCGGTGGTGAAGAAGACGGTGTTGTAGGAATGGGCGAATGCGCAGATCCTCAGGAATGCAAGATGATCGCAGACCTTGGCATTGATTTCCTTGCAGCAGGTATCGGTAACATTCATGGAAAATATCCGGCTAACTGGAAAGGCTTAAGCTTTGAAACTCTGGATGCAATCCAGAAACTGACAGGAGAGATGCCTCTGGTACTTCACGGTGGCACAGGTATCCCGGCAGATATGATCAAGAAAGCTATCGACCTTGGCGTATCCAAGATCAATGTAAACACAGAATGCCAGCTTTCTTTCGCAGCAGCTACACGTAAATACATCGAAGAAGGAAAAGATCAGCAGGGTAAAGGATACGATCCTCGTAAACTTCTTGCACCTGGCTTCGAAGCAATCAAAGCTACTGTTAAGGAAAAAATGGAATTATTCGGATCAGTTAACAAAGCTTGATGATAATGATCTCATAACGAAAAAAATCTCACATCCCTGTGGTGTGAGATTTTTTTTCTGCCCTCTTTCAGTTTGGCAATCGTGCGGTTGATCGTCTTGACTGTCATTCCCAGCTCTTCTTTGATTCCCTCGCGGGTTTTGCGCAGGGTGATGCTTCCGGCTTTTTCGATACGGTTGAGTGAAGCATATTTTAACAGGTAGTCAAGAAACAGAAAAGTCGGCGGGTAGAACAGTTTGGCTGCGGTGGGGGCTTTTTTGATTGTATTATTTTAGAAATTGCCATAGGGGGCTGGAAATTGGAACAAGGAATATGAACAGAGACAAGAAAATGGGGAAAAGTAGAGAAAGAAAGTACGGTTTACAGGATATATGTTTGATTGTGTATAATTTTAACATCGTTACTGAGTCTGGAAGGAACAGTATTGTTATTTGCAATTTGGCAGACGAGTATAAAAAGAGGGTTGTATTTTTGGGAATTTATTATAAAATTTATTTGTATTGAGACAGATAAAGGAATAAAAAAGAAGTAATCAACAAAGAAACAAAGAAACAAAGAAACAGAGGAACAAAGAGATGAAGAAAAAACAGACGATCAGCAGAAAAACACAGAAGATTATTCTTGGAATATGTATTGTAGCAGTGCTGATTCTTGGAATTGGACTGTTTGCGTATATACATATGGTGGACAGTACGACTCTTGGGCGTAAAATATCCATCTATGGTCTGGATGTTTCGAAGATGACTGTAGAGGAAGCGCAACAGAAGATTGCAGACACATTTCAGAGTAAGGCTGTTGTATTTGAAGAAGATGGAGGAGAAGTTTACAGAACCAGTCTGAAAGATCTGGGGTATGCGCTGGATGAGGAGAATCTGAAGAGTGCGCTGGATGCTTTGCAGCAGGAGAGAAGTCAGGAGACAGAGATTCTGGCATCTCAGGAGGATTATCAGATTGAGTATCAGGTTGTGAAGGATGAGGCTCAGGAACAGGCGGCACTGACAGAAGAGCATTTTGGTGAGAAAGAGAGAACTGCCTCTTCGGATGCAGAGATACGTTACAGCAAGAAGAAAAAGAAGTTTGTGCTGGTGAAGCAGGTGCAGGGAAATCAGATTGATGATGAAAAGCTGCTCAGTTATGTGGATGGGAGTCTGGAGAGTGAGTTTCAGTCGGATCTGCTTGGAGATGAGGTTAAGCTTGTAGTTGATACAGAGGTGTATCAGCAGCCGGAAGTGAAGGCTACGAAGGAAATGAAGGAGCAGGTGGAAAGCCTGAACAGTCAGCTTGACAAATATCGAAGCACGACGGTTACTTATCTGTTTGGGTCTGAGACTCAGGTGCTGGATTCGGATACGATTTTTTCCTGGGTGAAGATTGATGGTACAGATATGAGTATTGATCAGGATGCGGCGGCTGCATATGTTTCAGATATGGCAAATAAGTATAATACGATTTATATTCCACGTACGTTCCACACTTCTTCCGGCGAGGATATCACGGTGCAGGATAATGAGTATGGCTACAGGATTGATCAGGATGCAGAGCTGGCACAGCTTCTGGCGGACCTGAAGAGTGGTGAGGCGGTTTCAAGAGAGCCGGTTTACAGCAGCAGTGCGATGATGAGAAATGGAACGGATGATCTGGTAGGCAGTTATATTGAAGTAAGTCTGGATGCGCAGCATCTGTGGCTTTATAAGGATGGGGCACTGGTGACGGAGACGGATATTGTCAGTGGAGCACCTACGGCGGAGCGCGAGACTTACAGGGGTGCGTGGCCGATTGCTTATAAGGCAAGTCCATTTACGCTGAGCAGTGAGGAGTATGGATATAATACGACTGTGAAGTACTGGATGCCGTTTGTGTATGGTCAGGGTCTTCATGATGCGTCCTGGCAGTCTGCGTTTGGCGGTGACAGGTATAAGACGGGGCATGGAAGCCACGGCTGTATTAATCTGCCGGAGGATCAGGCTGCGTTGATTTATAATACGATTGATGGTGGGTATCCGATTATTATTTACTGATCATTGGTTGACGATTAATATTTTGGAATGTGAAAATGTGATTCAGATTCAATAAGTTGGTTTTTCAGACTTTCTAAAATACTGACTGTGAATTAAAATGTGAATTAAAATAATAAGGAGGTTTTTCACATGGAATTTCAGAATCTTATTGAAAAGAGAAGAACGGTTCGTAAGTATGCGGCAGGGAATGCTGTGAGCAAAGAGGATGTTCTGGCTATGGTAAAGGCTGCTCAGGAGGCTCCATCATGGAAAAATTCTCAGACGGGACGTTATTACTGCATTATGAATGAGAAGGATGTGGCACGTTTCAGAGAGAAGTGTCTGCCGGAGATGAATGCAGGGAAATGCGAGAATGCGGTGCTGATCGTCAGTACTTTTGTGCATAACAGAGCTGGATTTCAGAGGGATGGAAGTGCGGACAATGAGCTTGGAAATGGCTGGGGATGTTATGATCTTGGACTGCAGAATGAGAATCTTGTGCTGAAGGCTACGGAGCTTGGATATGGAACTTTGATCATGGGGATCCGTGATGCGGATGAGATCAGGGAGTTTTGTGATGTTCCGGAAAGTGAGACTGTGGTTGCAGTGATCGCAGTAGGGGTTCCTGGGGAAGAGCCTGGGCGGCCTAAGCGGAAAGAGACTGGGGATATTGTGAAGTTTCTGTAACGCAGGAGAGGCGTAAGCTTCTGTAACAGAGGAGGGACGCAAGCTCCAGCCATTCTCTTCGGCTCCGGTTTCGGGCCTTAAGAAAAGCTAAGCCTCGGAAAATCAGCTAAAACCATTCGCAAATAACTCAAACTCGCTGCGCTCAGACAGTGAGTGATTTGCGAATAACGCTGATTTCCCGAGGCTAAGTTTTTCTAAAGACCCTGCAAATGTCGCCGAAGAGAATGGCTGGAGCTTGCTGATATTTGGCTGAGACTGATAAAAGATCTGACAAAAAGAGAAATTTTGAAAAATAATGAAATTAACTGTTGACAATGGGATAACTCCGGTGGTATATTAGATGAGCTGTCGGGAATAATTGTTTCTGATAAAGATACAATTCGATATGATTTCTGAAAAGAAAAAATAAATTCAAAAAGTGCTTGACAACTTATGGATGGTATGATAAAGTAATCAAGTCGCTTGAACAGAGCCGACAATCACAGATCAGGACGGTATTTCGGAAAACCGAAAGAGTTCGAAAAACTTTGAAAAAAACTTGAAAAAAGTTCTTGACAAAGAAAAAG
>OGIO01001108.1_pt1 | contig 25181 bp, 16 predicted proteins | sample 1571841 | NCBI WGS metagenome assembly OGIO01 (sample SAMEA2582111, study PRJEB24529) | metagenome | biome: Human gut stool | place: China | collected 2011
TAACCAAATCAAGTAAGTCCCCTGTTTCAATTGCGAAAAGCAATAAGCAGTGGGTGATCCTTAACTTTACAGACGGAGAACAGCAAATTTGCATAAGAAACAAAATAGACACAACTGGCAAAATATAGAAACAAAAGAAAAATAATAAATAAAAAATCAAAAAAATATAGTTTTAAAAATGAATTCGCAAATAATCTGACAATTCAAAGAAAAATACGTCTTTACAAATGAAAAAAATGGGTGTATAGTCAATGACAAGATTTGAGAAAAAGTTGCATTAGCGAACACAGAAGTTAGCAGGATGCAGCAGGACATGGCAATCTGGTCAGTCCGCTTATCTGAACAGAATATTACAACTTAAGAAAGGAAAGACGTATGAGTACAGCAAAATTGAACGAAGCCGTTCAGACTCCTGGGCTGTATCAGCCGGAATTTGAACACGATAACTGCGGTATAGGAGCAGTCGTAAACATTAAGGGTGTCAAATCCCACGGAACCGTCGAAAATGCATTAAAGATAGTAGAAAATCTAGAACATAGAGCTGGCAAAGATGCCGAAGGAAAAACAGGTGATGGTGTAGGAATCATGCTTCAGATTTCACACAAGTTCTTCTCCAAAACCTGTGAGTCCCTCGGCATCTTTTTAGGTTCTGAGAGGGAATACGGAATCGGTATGTTCTTCTTCCCTCAGGATGAACTGAAAAAGAACCAGGCAAAGAAAATGTTTGAGATCATTGTGGAAAAAGAAGGTCTTAAATTTTTGGGATGGAGGGAAGTTCCGGTTGTTCCGGAAGTTCTCGGACACAAAGCACTGGAATGTATGCCGTGTATCATGCAGGGATTTGTAGCAAAACCAAAACACCTGGCAAAAGGTATAGATTTTGACCGCAGACTTTATGTGGTAAGACGTGTGTTTGAACAGAGCAATGACAATTCCTATGTGGTTTCTCTTTCAAGCAGAACGATCGTATACAAAGGTATGTTCCTCGTAGGACAGCTCCGTACCTTCTTCCGTGATCTGCAGGATGCAGATTATGAATCTGCGATCGCGATCGTACACTCTCGTTTCAGTACCAACACAAATCCGAGCTGGGAGAGAGCACATCCGAACCGCTTTATCGTACACAACGGTGAGATCAACACGATCCGTGGAAATGCCGACAAGATGCTTGCACGCGAAGAGACGATGTTCTCCGAGCATTTCAAAGGAGAGCTGCACAAAGTTCTGCCGGTTGTCAATACTTCCGGTTCTGACTCAGCAATGCTTGACAACACACTGGAATTTATGGTGATGAGTGGTATGGATCTGCCGCTGGCCGTGATGATTACGATCCCGGAACCATGGGCAAACAACAAGACCATGAGCCAGAGCAAAAAAGATTTTTATCAGTATCATGCAACGATGATGGAGCCGTGGGACGGACCGGCATCGATCCTGTTCAGCGACGGAGATGTGGTAGGAGCCGTGCTTGACCGTAACGGTCTGCGTCCTTCCAGATACTATATCACCGATGACGGTTATCTGATCCTCTCTTCTGAGGTCGGTGTGCTGGATATCGATCCGACCAGGATCGTGCTCAAAGAAAGACTGCATCCGGGCAAAATGCTTCTGGTGGATACGGTAAAAGGAAGAGTGATCGATGACGATGAACTGAAAGAAAGTTATGCAAAAAAGCAGCCGTATGGTGAGTGGCTGGATCGTTACCTGGTAAATCTTTCTGATCTGAAGATTCCGAATAAACGCGTGGAAGAGTACAGCGATGAGGAGCGTGCAAAACTCCAGAAAGCCTTTGGCTATACTTACGAAGAGTACCGTACTTCTATTTTAAATATGGCAAAGAACGGTGCAGAAGGCATTGCTTCTATGGGTATTGACACACCGCTGGCTGTTTTATCGGAATGTCATGTGCCGCTGTTTAATTATTTCAAACAGCTTTTTGCACAGGTGACGAACCCGCCGATCGATGCAATCCGTGAAGAAGTGGTAACATCCACGACCATTTACATCGGTGAGGACGGAAATCTGCTTCAGGAAGAGGCAAAGAACTGTCAGGTACTGAAGATCAACAATCCGATCCTGACAAATACCGACATGCTGAAGATTAAAAATCTGGATGTCGAAGGCTTTAAAGTATCGGAAATTCCGATCACGTATTATAAGAACACAAGCCTGGAAAAAGCCATTGACTATCTGTTTGTCGAAGTAGACAGAGCACACAGAGACGGAGCAAACATCCTGATCCTGACAGACAGAGGCGTTGATGAAAACCGTGTGCCGATTCCTTCACTGCTGGCAGTATCCGCTGTGCATCAGCACCTTGTAAAGACGAAAAAGAGAACTTCACTTGCAATCGTTCTGGAATCCGGCGAACCAAGAGAAGTACATCATTTTGCTACACTGCTTGGTTATGGTGCAAGTGCGATCAACCCATATCTGGCACTGGATACGATCCATCAGCTGATCGACAGCAAGATGCTGGATAAGGATTATTATGCAGCTGTGGAAGATTACAATCAGGCTGTCCTTAGCGGAATCGTAAAGATTGCTTCCAAAATGGGTATTTCCACAATCCAGTCTTATCAGGGATCTCAGATTTTTGAGGCAATCGGCATTGATAAAGAAGTGATCGATAAATATTTCACAAATACGGTCAGCCGTGTCGGTGGTATCACAATGAAAGATATTGCAGAAGAAACGGACAAACTGCATTCCGGAGCATTTGATCCGCTGGGACTGGATGTAGATGAAACACTGTACAGCATCGGACGGCACAAAATGAGAAGTGCCGGAGAACATCACCGTTACAATCCGCAGACCATTCATCTGCTGCAGCAGTCGACCTGGAGAGGCGATTACAACCTGTTCAAACAGTACACGAATCTGGTAGACAAAGAAGAGACCGGTTATCTGCGAAGCCTGATGGATTTTGATTATCCGGAAAAAGGTGTGCCGATCGAGAAAGTAGAGAGTGTCGAATCCATTGTAAAACGATTTAAGACCGGAGCGATGTCCTACGGTTCCATTTCTCAGGAAGCACATGAAACACTGGCGATCGCCATGAACCGTCTGCATGGTAAGTCAAACAGCGGTGAAGGAGGCGAAGATCTGGAGCGTATGATCGTTACCGATCCGAACAGGAACCGTTGTTCTGCGATCAAACAGGTAGCATCCGGACGTTTTGGAGTTACCTCCAAATATCTGGTCAGTGCACAGGAGATCCAGATCAAAATGGCACAGGGAGCAAAACCGGGTGAAGGCGGTCATCTGCCGGGCGGAAAAGTTTATCCGTGGATCGCAAAGACCAGACATTCCACACCGGGTGTGAGCCTGATCTCACCGCCGCCTCATCACGATATTTATTCAATCGAGGATCTGGCAGAGCTGATCTACGATCTGAAGAATGCAAACAAAGACGCGAGAATTTCCGTGAAACTGGTATCGGAAGCCGGTGTCGGAACCGTTGCAGCCGGTGTTGCAAAAGCAGGAGCACAGGTCGTGCTGATCTCCGGTTATGACGGAGGTACCGGAGCTGCACCGAGAAGTTCCATCCACAATGCCGGACTTCCGTGGGAGCTCGGACTTGCAGAAACCCATCAGACGCTGATCATGAACGGACTTCGAAACAAAGTCCGCATTGAGACAGACGGAAAACTGATGAGCGGACGTGACGTAGCGATCGCGGCACTGCTTGGAGCAGAAGAATTCGGTTTCGCAACCGCACCGCTGATTACAATGGGATGTGTGATGATGCGTGTCTGCAACCTGGATACCTGTCCGGTCGGCGTGGCAACACAGAATCCGGAGCTGAGAAAACGTTTCCGCGGCAAACCGGAATACGTGGAAAACTTCATGCGGTTCATTGCACAGGAACTGCGTGAATACATGGCAAAACTTGGATTCTGCACCGTAGACGAGATGGTTGGACACAGCGAACTGCTGAAGAAGAAAGAACATGCTGCAAATGTAAATGCAGCGAAAGTGGATTTAAGCCGCATTCTGGATAACCCGTATGCAGGCAAAGAGATGAAAGTGACATTCGATCCTTCTCAGGTATATGATTTCAAACTGGAAGAGACGGTGGATCAGACCATTTTAATGAAGAAACTGAAAGCTTCTCTGGAGAAAAAACAGAAACGGAGCATCGAAGTCGATGTTACCAACATCAACCGTGCTTTCGGTACACAGTTTGGTGCTGAGATTACAAAACGTTACGGTGATACACTGGATGCTGATACCTACATTGTAAAATGTAAAGGTGCAGGCGGACAGAGTTTTGGAGCCTTTATCCCGAAAGGACTGACACTGGAGCTGGTCGGCGACAGCAATGACTATTTCGGAAAAGGTTTATCCGGCGGAAAGCTGATCGTATATCCGCCAACCGGTGTAAAATTCAAAGAAGATGAAAACATCATTATCGGAAACGTGGCACTGTATGGTGCAACAAGCGGAGAAGCCTACATCAACGGTGTTGCCGGAGAACGTTTCTGCGTGCGAAATTCCGGTGCAAAAGCTGTAGTAGAAGGCGTCGGAGATCACGGATGTGAATATATGACGGGCGGCCGTGTTGTTGTTATCGGAAAAGTCGGCAAGAACTTTGCAGCCGGTATGAGCGGCGGTGTTGCCTATGTTCTGGATGAAAACAACGATCTGTATACAAAAGTCAACAAGCAGATGGTTTCCGTTGAAAAACTCGGCAATAAATACGATGTGCGGGAATTAAAAGATATGATCGCAGAGCATACGGCATACACCAATTCTGCAAAAGGAAAAGAAATCCTGAATCATTTTGAAGAATACTTGCCGAAATTCAAGAAGATCATCCCGCATGATTATAACCGTATGATGATGGCGATCGTGCAGATGGAAGAAAAAGGTCTGAGCAGTGAGCAGGCACAGATTGAAGCATTTTATGCAAATAAAGCGAGATAGGAGGGAAAAGAAATGGGAAAACCAACCGGATTTTTAGAGTACGAAAGAAGAGTGAGTGAAGAGATCGCACCGCTTGAACGTATTAAAAATTTTAACGAATTTCATATCCCTCTGCCGCTGGAAAAACAGCAGCTTCAGGGAGCACGCTGTATGGCATGCGGAGTGCCGTTCTGCCAGTACGGAAAAATGATAAACGGCATGGCATCCGGCTGTCCGCTGAACAACCTCTGCCCGGAATGGAATGATCTTGTCTATACCGGAAACTGGGAACAGGCTTACAACCGTCTGATGAAAACACATTGTTTTCCAGAATTTACTTCCAGAGTGTGCCCGGCACTCTGTGAAGCAGCCTGCACCTGCAACTTAAACGGAGACCCGGTCTCCACAAAAGAGAACGAGCGTGCGATTATTGAGCGTGCCTACGAGACAGGACTTGTCAAGGCACAGCCGCCGAAAGTGCGTACCGGAAAAAAAGTAGCCGTGATCGGAAGCGGTCCGTCCGGACTTGCCGTTGCCATGCAACTGAACCGCCGTGGTCATGAGGTGACCGTATTTGAGCGAAATGACCGCATCGGCGGCCTGCTCCGCTACGGAATCCCGAATATGAAACTGGAGAAATCCGTGATCGACCGCCGTATCCGTCTGATGGAAGAAGAAGGCGTGATCTTTAAGACAAATGTCAACGTCGGCGTGGATGTCAAAGCAGCCAAACTTCTGAAAGATTTCGACCGCGTGGTACTCTGCTGCGGGGCATCAAATCCAAGAGATATCAAAGTGCCGGGACGAGAGGCAGAAGGCATTTATTTTGCCGTTGATTTTCTGAAAGGCGTGACAAAGAGCCTGCTGGATTCAGATCTGGCGGATCAGAAATTTGTTGCCTGCAAGAATAAGAAAGTGATGGTCATCGGAGGCGGTGATACCGGAAACGACTGTGTCGGAACAGCCATCCGCCTGGGTGCATCTTCTGTGATACAGCTGGAGATGATGCCGAAAGCCCCGGACCAGAGAGCGGCAAACAATCCATGGCCGGAGTGGCCGAGAGTCTGCAAGACCGATTATGGCCAGCAGGAAGCGATTGCTGTATTCGGACACGATCCACGTATCTATCAGACCACGGTCAAAGAATTCATTGCCGATGACAAAGGCAGACTGAAAAAAGCAGTGCTGGTCAAATTACAGAGCAAAAAAGATGAGAAAACAGGTCGCATGATGATGGTTCCGGTGGAAGGGAGCGAATGGACGGTTGAAGTGGATATCGTACTGATCGCAGCCGGTTTTCTTGGCTCACAGAAATATGTGACCGATGCCTTTAAAGTGGATCTGACACCGCGTACGAACGTGGCAACGGAAGCAGAGAAATATCAGACTTCCGTAAAGAATGTCTTTACGGCAGGTGATATGCACCGGGGACAGTCTCTGGTTGTCTGGGCGATCCACGAAGGAAGGGAAGCGGCCAAGGCGGTAGATGAATCCCTGATGGGATATACCAACCTCGTTTAAAGAAAACGAACGCAACCGTTGTAACGGCGGACGATATCATAGATGATCTGACGGCCAAGCCCATGCTGCTTTTTATCCGCCTTGGTCGTGCGGATGGTAAGTGCCTTGTCTTGCATGGAAGGATCCATTTTGTTTCGAATGGTCAGGGAGAGATAATCCTTGACCATTTTCATTTCAATCACAATTTTCGGATCTTCGATTTTTCTGGATGCTTCGATCGCATTGTCCAGAAGATTCGCAACAAGAGAACAGAGATGATGATCGGGGATCGACAAATGTGGCGGCAGTACGATCTGAATATCCATCGGGATCTGATGCTTGTGTGCCATTGCATATTTGATGTTGATCACCTGGTTGACGATCTCATTTCCTGTTTCAATCTGATTATCGAGAGCATAGATTTCCTTGGAAAGACTGTAAAAATATTCTTTCAGGGCATCGTATTTGTTCTGGCTGAGCAGACGGTCCATACAGGCAAAATGATTTTTCGTGTCATGACGCAGATGATGGTATTCCGTCACGATCGTTTTCAGTTCCTTCATATGCTGCTTCTGATAGGCATTCTGCTGGTTGATCAGCTGGAGCCGTATGCGGCTGTTGTATTCGCTTGTCATTTGCCATAGACAGTGCAAGCCTTCTTCAGTACGCAGCAGAAGAGATCACTTCCTTCTAAAAGCAGGTTTTTGAAATAAAACCTGAAAAAATTTCCTTCTTTACACAAAAAAATAAAAGGCTGAAAAAACAGATTTTTCAGGCGAAAAGGGCTTCATGCTACACAGGCATGGAGCCTTTTTCTGTGCTTGACAGACGTTTTTAAATATGTTACCAATATAAAACATAGAATAGTTTAGACTAACAAAAGAAAGCTGAAACGTACAAAAGTTACAAGTATACAAATAGATATACCGGAAAAGCTGTGCGGTGTGAGGCTGACATGGAGGAGAATAAAATGAGACGAAGATTTTTGGCGTTTGTGTGCTGTTTCGGTATGCTGGCATCTTTGCTGCCGTGCAGTGTAAAGGCAAATGGGAGAACAACGAACGTAAATCTGCTGGAAACACCGGAAGAAGTGGCAGAAGTGTTTTACAGGCAGAATGCATCTCTTAGAAAGAGTAAGGGGGTCACGGCACAGGATCAACAAAATGAGATTCGCAAACGTGTGATCGTAGAGAGTGCACAGACTCTGGAAAATACATACGGAGCAGTAAAGACGTATTACTATACGGTGGGTGGCTACCAGATCTTACTGTATGACAGTGCAGATCAGGCAGAGCTTGCAGTGACAAACCTGAAAAAAGATTACCCGGGAGTACACATTTTTCAGGATATCCCGGTCACACTGGAAGAGGCAGCAAGAGACGGCGATGCAGATGTGCAAGTAGAAATACAGGATGCAGCCAAAAAAGAAGACGAGAGCGAAACAGAGACGGAAATCCAGGCATTTGACGGCATCCATATGATGGGTATGGACAAGTTGAAAGAGGATGCAAAAGACTGGAGCGGCGATGCAACCGTCGCAGTCATCGACAGCGGAATCGATGAGGATCATCCGTGGTTTACAACAAGACTGGATCGCAAAAACAGTGTCAATCTGGCAGCAGACGGTTTAGGCAAAGATGCATACAATGATCCGAACCAGGGACACGGCACACACGTTGCCGGCATCGTAACCCAGGCAACACCGGTGCAGGTCAAGATCATGGCCGTGCGAGTATTTGACCTGACTGGTTCTGCTTCTTACACAACGATCACACTTGGCGTTGACTATGCGGTACAGCATAATGCCGATGTTATCAACATGAGTCTTGGATTTGAGATCCTGCCGGGATTTGAAAGCGATGACACCGATTTGATGGATGAAGCCTTTGCAAGAGCCTTAAAAGCCGGCACAACGGTTTGCGTGGCATCCGGAAACGAGTATACCGATACGGCAAGAAGTTATCCGGCAAGCAGCCGCTGGACGATCGCAGTCGGATCTCTGGAGCCGGATAAAGACGGAAATTCTTACATTCGCTCTGATTTTTCCAACAACGGAACCCTGCTTGATTTTGCAGCACCGGGAAGAAACATCTTCAGTGCATGGATCGGCGAGGGCGAGACAACCGAGATCGCAAGCGGAACCTCAATGGCAACGCCGCATCTGGCAGCGGCAGCAGCCTATGTCAAACTGAAACATCCGGATTACAACCAGAGAGAAGTTTACTCCGTTTTCCGTGATTATGCCGTAGATCTTGGCGAGCCGGGCAAAGATACCGAGTTTGGATATGGATACGTAGATTTCACAAATTATGCGGCAGAAGATCAGAACACAGCAAAAAAATATCAGGCGATCACAGCACCGGCTCAGATTAATAAAACGATGAATGATCTGGATAAGCCATTTACGATCGATATAGAGTTTTCCAGAGGAAACGGAACCTTAAGCTTTGCAAGTACCGATGAAAAAGTAGCAAAAGTAAACGGCAGTCAGGTTCAGGTAACGGGAGTCGGCAGCTGTGAGATCGTGATCACCGCATCCGAAACAGACCAGTATTATCAAACCGAAGAGAGGGTAAGGATCCGTGTGGAAAAAGGACAACAGACCATCACCGTTCCGGTGACCGAATACCACAAATACCTCTCCGATAAAAACTTCAAGGTAACGGCAAGCATCGAAAAACCGGGCGACGGCAAACTGGTATTTCTGGCAAATGAAAACGATGTGCTGGAAGTGACCGAAGATGGCTATGTCACCATTTTAGGAACCGGTACAACACAGATCTACGCAGTGGCAAAAGCAAGCGACAATTTTGTAAGACAGGTCAGCGATGCAATCACCGTCACCGTAGAGGAAGATCCGAAACCGCAGCCAAAGCCGGATGATGATCAGAATCAGAACGGCAGCGGAGATCAGAATCAGCAGAACACGGCATCCGTGAAAAAAGCAGTGATCCGCAAAGTGCAGCCGAAAAAAGCACAGGTCAAAGTAACCTGGAAAAAACAGGCGGCAGCAGGCAGCTACGAGATCCGTTATGCACTTAAGAAAAACATGAAAAATGCAAAGACGGTGAAGGTAAACGGCAAAAAGAGCAGCATTACCATCAAAAAGCTGAAATCAGGTAAAAAATATTATATACAGGTACGTGCCGTGAAGAAGAAAGGCACAGCAGTGAAAAAGGGAGCATGGAGCACGAAAAAGAGCGTCCGTGTGAAATAGAAAAGTACAGGAAGAAATCTTTGCAGAGAAAGGAAGAAAAGCATGAGAAAGAAATTTGGTTATCAGGCAATGGCAGCGATCTTTGCAGCGGCAATGATCGTATCCGGAGCCGGAATGTATCAGACAACGGCAAAAGCAGCCGAAGGGCAGATCCGGACACCGCAGCAGAAAACAGCGGTCGAAACACAGGAGTCTGCAAAACTGAAGGCAGAAGCCGCATCCGTAGATCCGACGGAGGACGGAGAATACACTCTGACTTTTGAGGCAAAACAGGAAGGCAGTGACGAAGAATCCATGTTGGCAGGCTATTTTGACCCGAAAGCAAAACTGACCGTTGAGAACGGAAAAATGTATGTAACCTTTTTAAATACCAAGCTTTCCGATTTTCTCCTTGATTTCACAGTGGCATCAGACGGAACGTATGCACAGACTGAGAAGACCGGTTTCGGTGAGCCGGACGGAACCGGAAGCTACGCCATGTATGAGTACAAGATGGAGATCACAAAGCCATCGGAAGTCAACAAAGGAGCAGCACTTGTCTCAGCGATGGGCGGTCAGAACAGTGACATTGGAAATTTTGACAAATACCTCAAGACGGACTTCACTTTCCTGACACTGGAAAAAGGCTGGAGCGGATACGATGCATCCAAAACAGAAGACAAACCGACCGGGGCAGCAGCACTCAACGAAGCACTTCGCGATTACGGCATGGACAAAGACAATGACGGAACCGTTACAGCAGAAGAAGTAGCTCGGTATGGCGGAACCACACTGGATTTAAGTGAGTGCAACTTAAGCGAGATCGGACTTCTGCGTTATTTGCCATCTCAGATCATAACGTTAAATCTCTCAAACAATGAGATCACAGCGATTCCGGAAGGACTGCTGGATAACCTGACCAGTCTGGAAAATTTCTATATCGAGCACAACAAGATCACAGAAATTCCGGAAGGACTGTTTAAAAACAACCACAGCCTGGACTGGATTTCTTTTACCGGCAATCAGATTTCCTCTTTGAAAAATAACACCTTTGAAGGGCTGGATGCTCTGACGATCCTCGATCTGGAAGGAAACCAGATCCGGGAGGTTTCCCAAAATGCCCTGACCGGCATGCCGAAACTTCAGCAGCTCTCCTTTGCCGGAAACGGACTGGAAAATCTGCAGGATGATGTGTTAAAACCGCTTGCCGGATCTCTGCGGTGGCTGTTTTTACAGGAAAATAACGTCGAGAGCCTGCCAAAGACCGTGGAAGATCTTTTTTTCCTTGAGGAACTCTATGCATACGATAACGGTATGAAAGATATCACAAAAGTGGATTTTTCAAAACTTCCACAGCTTCAGGAAGTCAACTTCATGCACAATGAGATTCGTGAAATCCCGTCCGGAACGTTTGCGAAGAATGAAAAGTTAGCAGGGCTGGATCTGTATGACAATCTGCTGACTACGATGTCACCGGATACCCTTCCGGCAACAGCAGTTCTGAGAAAACTGGATATCCGCCTGAACAACATTCAGGTCGTAGACCGCAAACTGATCATGAAAAGCCAGAGCTTTAACAAATTCTATCCGCAGAAAAGTGCGATGAGTCTGAAGATCGAAAAAGACGGCGAAAACGGCGTGAAATGGTCACAGGAACTGAGTATTCTGGATTTGCTGTACTGGTTCGATGCAACGAACGATGCAAAAGTCGAAGAAGCACAGTATGTTGATGAATACAGAGAATTTCTGAAAGACAAAGGCTATGAAGACCGCGATATCGTGGATGTTTTAAATGACCAGTACTATGACTGGAAGATTATTACCAGCATCGAAAAGAAAAACGCAGACGGAACCTACGAAACCGTATGGAAGAGTACGGATGATGATAAGGCAGACCTGGCAGGAGGAGCCTTTGCAACAGCAGAAAAAGGCACCTACCGCGTCGTAAAAGATCTGTATTCCGGAAACAGCGGACTGCTGTTCTATCGTTTCAGCGTATTTTCAAACGAGGTCAATACAGCACAGCAGAACAATGTGACATCGGGTACAGACAAGCCGAATAATGGAAGTAACAGCAATACAAACGGCGGTAACAACGGAAACAGTGCAAATCCGGGAAATACAGCGGTGAAAAAACCGGCAAAGGTGAAAAAAGTAACGGCAAAGGCAAAAAAACGCACTGCAGTGATCAGCTGGAAAAAGGTAAAAGGTGCATCCGGTTATGAAGTTTACCGTTCTACAAAGAAAAACGGAAAATACAAAAAGATCAAGACGATCAAAAAAGCAGGAACGGTTCGTTTTACAGACAAAAAGCTGAAAAAAGGGTTCGCTTATTACTATAAAGTCAGAGCTTACAGAAAAACAGCTGTTGCGAAAGTGTATGGAAACGATTCGGCTGCAAAAAAAGTAAAAATAAAGTAAACATTAAAGTAAGATATCACAACGCAACAGATTTAAAGGAAAATGTACCAAAACGAGGAGGAAACAGAATATGAAGAAAAAATTTGTATGCCAGCTGCTTGCCCTTTCCATGACTGCTGTCATGGCAGTTCCACAGGCAGGACTGCCGGTATTTGCCGCATCTGCAGCAAATACACAGCAGGCACAGCTCAAAGAAGAAGCAAAAGTCGGAACAGAGATCACACAGCTTAAGGGATCAACCAGCTGGATGACAGGGACCCTGGAAAAAATCGTGCTTTCTGAGATTACTTCCGATTCTGCTTACTGCAAGGCGATTACGGGCATCAGCGTCAACGGTGTAGATTATGTGGCAGACTGGAATGAAGAAGATGATACACTGGTATACAGTGCCGGCTGGCTTGGTATGACGATCTACAGCGGAGCATTCAAAGAAGGCGAAAATACGATCGTGATCAAAGCTGACGGTTACCTGGACAAAACCATCCTCTTTACAAAAGCAGAAAATGAGTGCACGTTTGTAAGCCAGTCCGACGGAAACGGTGGTCAGGAACCGGAAGTACTGGATAAAACAGCTCTGACGGAAAAACTGGAAGAAGCAAAAGCACTGATACAAGGCGATAAGAGCGACGAGGAATGGGAAGATCTCCAGAGTGCGATCACAGCAGCAGAACATACATTAAGCGTGGCAACCACGCAGGCTTCCTTAAATACTGCACTGGAAGATCTGACAAAAGCAATGGAGAAATTTATTACAGGGCTGACTGCACCGACTGTTACCGCAGTTGCTTACGATGGCAACGAACTGACCATCGAAGAGATCAATCATTATTCCGATGATGCCAACTGGAAAGCCTACGGACAGTCCATTTCCGGAGTGACCGTAAACGGAACCGAATACAAAGAATACACCAATGATGATGATCCGGAAAGCGTTTACAGCCTTTCTGCACTGCACGGACTGACAATTGGTTCCGGCAAATTTACAGAAGGAAGAAACGCGATCGTGATCAAAGCAAAAGGTTACAAAGATAAAACGGTTGTATTTGCAAAATCCGGTGATACCTGCGTACTGATCAGTCAGACAGACGGGGACAGCGAACCTGTCACACCGCCGCAGCCAACCATCAAAGATCCGACCGAAGACGGTGTATATACTTTAACTTTTAAGACAACAAAAACCGACAGTGAAGGAGACTCCATGCTGGGCAGTTTCTTTGCAGCAAAAGCAAAACTGCAGGTAAAAGACGGAAAAATGACACTGACCATGTTAAATACCGGAAGTGCCAGAATGATGCTTGACTTTACGATCGGAAAAGACGGCACTTATCCGACCGCTGAGAAGAAAGGATACGGAGAGGCAGATGCACAGGGTTCTTATACCGCATACGAGTACAGTATGGAAATCTCGGATCTGTCAGAAGTACATTCTGCGGCAGCACTCGTTACCATGATGGGCGGAAGCGAAGCGGACAAAGGTAATTATGATAAATATATGAAGGCAAACATCAGTTTCGCATCCCTTGCAAAAGGATGGAAAGGTTATACCGATGAAGTGAGCGGTGAGCAGAAACTGATCAACAAGCTGATCGAGCAGGGATATGACCTGAATGATGACGGTGAGATCAGTGCAGATGAGCTGGCAGCAATCTCTGAGAGTGTGGATCTTTCCAACTGCGGACTGACAGACGTTTCCTTATTAAAAGGGCTGACAGATAAAGTAACCAGCCTGGATCTTTCCGAAAACCAGATCACCAGCCTGCCGGACGGACTGCTGGATCATATGACCGCACTTAGCAGCTTTTATGCAGATTCCAACTATATCGAAGAACTTCCGGAAAACTTCTTTGCAAACAATAAAAACCTGCAGTGGGTATCCATGCGTGCAAATAAATTAAAGAAGATCAACAAAAGCGATTTTGCGGGACTTACAGAGCTGAAATATCTGGAGCTGGACAACAATCAGATCGAAACGATCGCAAAGGGAGCTTTTGACGGCGATGCGGCACTGGATCAGTTTGGATTATCCGGCAACTTCCTGGAAAGCCTTCCGGAAGGTCTGTTTAAAGATGCCGGAGCATCCATGACCTTTTTGAATATTTCCGGAAATATGTTTGAGACACTGCCATCTGCCATCAGCGATGCAGTAAAATTAAAGAAACTGATCGCATACAATAACGTACTGACCAGCATTACCGATGTGGATTTTGGCAAAATGACAGATCTTACGGAAATCAACTTCATGAAAAACTATATTGCAGAGATCAAAGACGGAACCTTTGCAAAGAACAGCCACCTGCTGTCAGTCGATCTGCATGACAATCAGCTGACAAACCTCTCAGGAAGTGTATTTGCAGATACCTTTGAGAACAGCAGAGGAGATGGCAAACTGCAGAAACTGGATATCACCCTCAACAACATCCGCATCGTAGATCCGGCTTTAATGAAAAAATGTGATACCTCCATCAACAAATTTTATCCGCAGAAGACAGCACTTTCCCTGACATTGAAAAAAGACAGTGACACCCAGATCAGCTGGAGTCAGGATCTGAGCATGCTGGATCTGGTATTCTGGTTTGATCAGACCGTAAGCGATGAGCAGAGAGAACTGGAGACACCGGAAGATTACCGGGCAATGCTGGAGCAGAACGGCTGGAAAGGCAAAACCATCACAGAAATCCTTCTTGCAAAGAACGATTCTTATGACTGGGATGTTATCACAGAAGTGCAGAAGAAAAATGCAGACGGAAGCTGGACAACCGTATCCGACAACACCGTAACAAGAGAGGCGGAAGCACTGACCGGAAGTTTCAAAGTAACGGATAAAGGCGTATACCGTATCATGAAAATGGTAAATACAACCCTGAACGGTTCCAAACAGTATCGCTTTACTGCATATTCCAACGTGATCGATCTGTCTGCAAACAGTGGAAACAACAATAACAACAATAACAACGGAAATAATAACAGCAATAATAATAACAGCAACACAGACAATGGCACAAACGGAAATCAGAGTCCAGGAACACAGACTGTCAGCAAACCGGCAAAAGTAACAAAACTGACCGTAACTTCCAAGAAGAAAAAAGTAACTCTGAAATGGAAGAAAAACAGCAAAGCAACCGGATACGAAATCTATCGTGCCACAAAGAAAAACGGCAAGTACAAAAAGATCAAAACAATCAAAAAAGCATCTGTTGTAAAATTCACAGACAGTAAAGTAAAGAAAGGCAAAACTTACTATTATAAAGTAAGAGCTTACAAGACCGTAAAAGGAAACAAAGCAAACGGAAAATTCAGTGCTGTCAGAAAAGTAAAGATTAAAAAATAGCAAAAAACGACAAAAAAAGAAGCTGCCTGCGACAGCTTTGGAAGGTTTATGCATAGTTCTCTAAAACAATCATTTACAGAAAGGAAAAGCAAGGCATGAAGAAAATGACACTTGGAAATCGTATCCTTGCCATGCTTCTGGCGTTTGTCATGATCCTGACTGGAATCGCTCCTGGCACATTCAATGCCCGGGTCGTGAAAGCAGCTGATGCGACAGAACAGAGATTTAACAGGATCTACCGTGAAGAAGGCATCGTACAGGTGACAGATTCCATTTACCAGAATTCGGACAGCATACTGACGCCGAAGGAAACATCACATCGTATCAAGGCACGGAAGGCCGGTGAAGTTACAGATAACAGCCAGGTATCCGACAAAGTCGATATAGATCAGATTGTAAAAGAAGGTATCACAAGTGCATCCACCTTCCTGAACAGCCAGAACTATAAATACGAATGCAGCGGTGCATCCGACTGGTATATCATGTCAAAACTGCGTACTGGACAGACGATCAGCGATGCAGAAAAAGAAGCATACGGTCAGAGTGCTGTTTCTGTTGTTTCAAAATGGAAAGCAAACCAGAAACCGACCGATATCGCAAGAGTGGCACTGACCTTGTCTGCTATGGGCAAAGATATCACGAATGTAGGCGGTGTAAATCTTGCAGCAATGCTGTACAGCAGCGACAGACTGGAAGACGGTTCAAACGAACTGAGCTGGACACTGATCGCACTGGATGCAACCTCTCAGAAAATTCCTGCAGATGCAAAATGGGACAGAGAATCCATGATCGATGCACTGCTTGGATTCCAGAATGAAAACGGTGGTTTTGGCCTGTTTGACAACAAATCAACAGGTGTAGATATGACTGCTATGATCCTGCAGGCACTGGCACCATATGTAAAAGAAGCGAAAGTACAGACGGCGGTTGACAAAGCACTTGCTTATCTGAAAGATGCTATGGACGAAGAATACGCTTATACTTCTTCCGAATCTACTGCACAGGTTATCCTGGCACTTGCCTGCCTGAAACTGGATGCCGTGGATGCAGGTTTTGCAGCAGAATCAAAAGGTATCTTCTCAACGCTTGAGAAAAATTACTGCGTGAAAGACGGCGGTTATGCACATCTGAAAAATGGTGATGCCAATGCAATGGCTTCTTACCAGATCATGGAAGCATACGAAGCATACAGAAGATTTAAAGCATCCGAAGAAGGCTACTGGGATATGAACTCCCTGAAACCAAGTACACCGGAGACGCCGTCTACCCCGGAAACACCGAACACCCCGGAGACGCCGTCTACTTCGGAAACACCGGGCACACCGGAGACGCCATCTACACCGGAAACGCCATCCACGGATAAGACACCGGAAACACCGACCACAGAAAAACCGGCTAAGAAACCGGCCAGACCTGTGATCAGAAAGGCAGCAGCAGGAAAGAAAAAAGCAACTCTGACCTGGAAAAAAGTCAAGGGTGCAGCCGGATATCAGGTATATCGTTCCATGCGTAAAAACGGCAAATACGTTTGCGTGAAGAAAAACCTGAAGGCAGCAAAATACACAGACAAAAAGCTGAAAAAGGGCAAAACTTACTATTACAAAGTACGTGCATATAAAAAAGTCAACGGAAAGACCATTACTGGTGCATATTCTGCCATACGTAAAGTTAAGGTAAAATAAAGTTACAGAGAAACACAAAAACAGGAGTATGGATACGCTCTTCGGCAGAAGGAGTGTTCCATACTTCTTCCTGTTTTATAGGAAGGAGTCCATATTTTGAATATAAGAAGATGCACAAAGAATATTATTGCTGCTCTGCTTGCCATGGTTTTATGCCTGACGGGATTTCTGCCGTTATCCGGCATGCAGACAGTCAGAGCAGAAGAAAAAGAAGCAAAGATCTGGTTTAAAGACAGCGAAGACAACGCAGACAGTGGTAAAGCCACGTTTGTATCGGACAAGGGCGGAATCGTTTATGCATCCGTAGAAAAATTTACCGTTGGACAGGGCTATCTGATCGAGCCGACGGAAGTTTCCTTTGAAGCCGGAGAGACTTATGCAGATATCATCGAAAAACTTCTGAAAGCAAACGGCTATACTTACGATGCACAGAACACCGGAATGGGATTCTATCTGGCAGAGATCGACCATGCAGACAGCGGTGTACTGAATATTCCGCAGTGTATTTCAAATATGTCAGAAGATGCACCGACCAATGACAAACACAAGTCGAATCCGTATAAAGATACGCAGGGGCTTGGTGAGTTTTCATACTCCAATTATTCTGGATGGTATTATTTCGTAAACAACGAAAATCCGGGCCTTGGAATGGGTGGGGTAAAAGCCAGAGACGGAGATGTGGTGCGTTATCAGTTCACACTCTACGGACTCGGTGCAGACCTGGGAGATAAGCCAAATGATCAGACAGGCGGTATCAAAGCACTGGAACTGCCGAACAAAGATTCCGTCACCAAAAATCTGGCACTTATGAGACAGATCCTGGCAAAAGATGACAAGGCTGATCCGGAAGGTATATACAAAAACGTTCTGAAAATCGTAACCAATATGGACAGCACAAAAGAACAGTTTGCTCAGGCAGAGCAGAGAGTGTCCGCCTGGCTTGCAGAGTATCCGCAGAAAAAAGCAGAGCGTGACAGGGCAGAAAAGGAAAAAGCAGAGCGTGAGAAAGCCGCAAAGGAGGCAGCACTTCAGAAAAAATATGCACCGGCCAAAACGACACTGAGATCCATCAAAAATGCCGGAAAAAACAAAGTACGACTCACCTGGAAAAAAGTATCCAAGGCTACCGGTTACGAAATCTACCGCAGCACAAAGAAAAAAGGCACTTACAAAAAAATAAAAACCATCAGCAAAAACAAAACAGTATCTTTCGTGACCAAACTGCCAAAAAAGAAAGGAACCTGTTACTTCAAAGTCCGTACGTATCGCAAAGCCGAAGGCAAAGTTTATTACGGCAAAGATTCCGCTGTGAAAAGCAAAAAAGTAAAATAGAGAAAATATATCAATATCCAGACGTCCATCCGGAGAGCAGATCTCCGGGTGGACGTTTTTTGTGCTTCTGATACCTGTATAAGAAGAATATGTCATGCGATGCATGACGTGCACCTTGCAACAAGAATGTCAGATGGATTCTTGAACAGATGTAAATAAAAAATAGATAAAACAGTATAAAACAGTTGACAACAGTTTCAGACTGTTATATACTGTTTACAACGAAAACAAAGAAATGGAGGAATTTATGAAACTGATCATCAACAATTCTTCCATGCAGCCAATCTATGAGCAGATCTGCACACAGATCAAGAATAAAATCTTAAGCGGTGAACTGAGACAGGAGGAGATGCTTCCCTCTGTGAGAACCTTCGCGAAAGAACTGAGGGTCAGTGCATTGACGGTAAAAAAAGCTTACGATGCTCTGGAACAGGAGGGCTTCATCGTTACAGTGCATGGAAAAGGAAGCTTTGTATCCGGAGTCAATCAAGAGCTTCGCATGGAAGAAAAAAGAAAAGAAGTAGAAACGGATCTGGAACAGGCGATCCGCAAAGCAAGGAGCTGCGGCATGACAGAAGCAGAGATACGGGAGCTGTTTGAGCTGATCCTGGAAGATTAGGAGGAGAAGAGGATGGAAGAGATTTTGCTGGATTTAAAAAATGTCAGAAAACAATATGCAAATTTTTCACTGGAATGTTCGATGCAGGTAAAGCGTGGAAGTATCACCGGGCTGATCGGTGCAAACGGAGCCGGAAAGACGACCATTTTCAAAGCATCACTGGGACTGATCCATACAGACGGCGGTGAGATCCGGATGATGGGAAAGACACCGCAGCAGCTGACAAACGAAGAATGGGAAAAGATCGGAGTGGTACTTTCCGATGCGACCTTTCCGAATATTCTGACAGCGGAAGATGCAGGTGCAATCCTGAAAAAGATGTATCATCGGTTTGATAAAGCAGATTTCGAAGAGAAATGCAGAATATTCGATATCCCGATGAATAAAAAGATGAAAGAAATGTCAACCGGAATGAAGGCAAAACTGAAAATTCTGATGGCAATGTCTCATCAGGCAGAAATTCTGATACTAGATGAGCCGACCTCCGGTCTGGATGTGATGGCAAGAGAGGGGATTCTGGATGCTCTGCGTGCTTATATGGAGCAGGAAGAGCGGGCAATTCTGATCAGTTCGCATATTTCCGGGGATCTGGAAAATCTCTGCGATGATCTTTATCTGATCGATCAGGGAAGAATCCGTCTGCACGAAGATACCGATGTTCTGCTGGATCAATACGGTATTTTAAAAGTGACTGAATCCGAGTTTGCGGCACTGGATAAACAATATATTCTGGCATACTGCAAAGAAGATTTTGGATATCGCTGTCTCACCGATCAGAAACAATATTACATGGAAAATATGCCGCAGATCGTGATTGAAAAGGGAACGATCGATGAAGTGATGAAAACCATGTTAAAAGGCAACAGCCGGAAAGGAGTATCGTTATGAGAGGATTGTTCGAAAAAGATATCAGAATAATAAAAAATCAGAAAAAAATGATGCTGATCTTTGCTGGAATGGGAGTTTTACTGCTTCTGTCAGGTGTGGAGATTTCCTTTATCCTGCCTTATATGGCATCCGTGATGACGAGCGTTGCGATCAGCACGATCAGTTATGACAGCATGGACAATGGAAACAGCTTTCTCTTTACCCTTCCGGTCAGAAGAAAAGACTATGCAACAGAAAAATATTTCTTTGTATGCGGATTCGGAGCAGTTTCCGCACTGATCGTAGCTATCGCCTGTGGGATTCTTCTGCTGGTTAGAAAAAGCGAAATGACAGCAGGTGCCTTTGGCGTAGAGACAATGACATGTCTGCTGATTGTGCTTCTCCTTGCAGATCTGCTGGTTCCATTACAGATCAAATTCGGGGCGGAAAAATCAAAGATCGTGATTTTGGCAACGGTTGGTATTCTGGTTCTGGGCTTTGAAATTATGAAAAATCTGGATCAGTACATGCAGGGAATCAGCAGCTGGGGCAGAAATTTATGGCAGATCATCAGCAGTTATAAAATTTTGTTTGGCATTGCCGGAATCCTTTTGGTCGCATTGCTTACCTTCATATCCTGGACGATCTCCTGCCGTGTGCTGGAAAAGCAGGAAATGTAAAAAATATCAGGTCCAAAGGTCAAGAAAAAGAGAAATAGTACTTGACCGGAGGACCTGTTTTTGCTAAAGTTATATTACGATATAGTAATAGGAGCTGCCTGAATCCCACCGGTTCCTGAACTATAAGAATATAATATAACAGGAGGTAAAAACAATGGGTTGGTATGGATTATCCGATTCTGAACATGAAATCATGAAGTACATCTGGAAACATGAAGAGGTAACATTAAGAGAGGTGGTAGCCTGGCTGGAGAACAGAGGCTATACGTGGAAGCAGCAGACGGTCTATACGCTTCTGAACCGCCTGATAGATAAAGAGGCGATCACAGCGATCAAGAAAGGAAATTATCGCTTATATTATCCGGCGATCACAGAAGATGAGCTGATCGGACAGTGGACGGAAAATCTGGTAGAGAATGAATACCAGGGATCCCTGAAGAACTTTCTGCTGGCATTCACCAGAAAAAAATCACTGACCAGAACAGAGGCAGATGAGCTCCGCAAAATTCTAGACGAAAAAGAAGAATAAAGCGAAAATAAGGGAGCAAAGGAGAAGAAATATGTGGGATTTGCCGATATATATGGGATTGGTCGGAAGCGTAGCATATGTTGCGTATAAATTGCTATACCGGATGACAGGAAAAGAAAAACTGAGTGCATCCGGCCGCTGGATTCTGCTGCGACTTGTGATGGCATGTTATCTGTTTCCGTTTCCGCTGCTGTCAGAGCCGTTAAAGAAGATGGTAAGAAATCTGTCTGACAGGGATATCCTCTTTCGGAAAGTGAATGAAGGGGTGTATTGGGAAGATGTTTCAAAAACGTTCTATATAGGAAAAAGCGGGTATATGACATTTGGAACAATGGAGATCTGGAAACGAAATATTCTGATAACAGGAGTGGTTGTTTTTCTGATCTATATTCTGCATTTTCTGAAAACTTATCGGGAATGTCGCAGACTGGCACACCGGATTCCGGGGCAGAAGCCAAAGAATGATCTGGATGATGCCAGCAGCCGGATTGCCAGGAAGTATCATGTAACCATAAAATATGTCCCGGAAAAATGCGGTTCTTTTACGCAGGGGATCAGGCGTCCGACCGTTGTGATCGCACAGTCCGAAGATGAAAAAGCAACACAGTATCAGACCAGGCATGAAATGACACACATCAGGTATCACCATACCTTCTGGTCACATCTTGCCTTTCTGGTAAATGCAGTCCATTTCTGGAACCCACTGGCTTACCTTTTTTATCAGGAAGTGCGTCAGTGCATTGAATTGCATTGCGATGAGAAAGTATGTCAGTCACTGACAAGAGAAGAATGTATCGAATATGGAAAACGGATACTGGATGCAGCAGTGCAGGATTCCAATACCGGTGTGCTGAATTTCAGAGGAAAGATCCGTTATCATAATATGGAGGAGAGAATCAAAATGATCAAAAGAAAACCGAAAAACAGAAAAGGAATCTTGCTGGCAGCGTTGCTGCTGATGTCCGCAGCTACCGCAATCCCGGTACTGGCATATGAAAGCCCGAAGGTTGTATACGATGAAGAACTTGAAGCTGGAGAAGTGTTGACTGATGTAGTCTTTGTTCCAGACGGAACAGAGCTTGTGAACAAACCGGATTGGTATGTAGACGGGATTCCAACGGGAGAGATTCCGTTTATCACAACGAATGCTTATTTTATGGATGAAGCTGGAAATATCACCTATCTTTCAGAAGAAGATGTAAGTGTGCAGGCGATATGCAGCCATTCTTTTGAAAGTGGAATAGTCAGGACACATAAAAAAAATGCAGCGGGCGGCTGTACGATAATAGAATATAGTTGCCAGCAATGTACAAAATGTGGTTACATAAAAAATAAGGTAGAACAAAGCAGAACTACGAAAAAAACGTGTCCACATAAATAATAGTTCCAGATCCCCTTTGAACAGAAATAGAGGATAGTGATAAAATCCCATTGGACAAAAAAGATAAAAACAGAAATGTCTGATGGGATTTTTTGTAAATATTATCAGAAATAAGTAGGAACGTTGCTCCTTATCGAAAGAAATATTTTGTTATTTTGCATATTCCCATTGACAAAAATTAAAATAAATAGTATACTACAATTAAGTAATAAAAAACAAAAGAAAGGAGTTGGTGGATAAGAGAAAATAAAGAGAGATAAGATAATGGGGGAAGCAAAGACCGGAGCATGAAAACAGATTTTATACTTCGACAAAAAAATAAAAGTGGATTTATACAGTGAAGTATGATTGGACACAGCTATAATAACGGAACATATCCAGACAAGACCAGCTATCATCACAGACGCTATCAGACAGCAGTAAAAGTGGTAGAATATGCATTAAAAAGTTTACAAGATGATATATATTGTGACGGTGAAGAAGTGGTTAAAGCTTTGAAGCAGATATACACAGACGAAGCAACCTATAAAATGATAAAGATCAAAAAGTATGTGAACGATAATGGATATTCGAATGCGATCTTAAGCAAAGTGAATATTGATACGCCTAAAATACCATAAAACATATTTTGTGCAAATAAAACAACAAAGAAACGTAAACAAAATGTAAATTATCATAAATACACAAAAATGCAGCAAAAAAGCATTGACAATTCTTCCAAAGAAAGATATATTACAGTTACGAAGTACGAAAAATAAATATCAAGGAGGAAAAAGGATGGGAATGAAAAAATTGAAAAAAGCGGCGATGATAGCGGCAGCCAGTATGTTTGTAATGATGATGCCGATGATCCAGACACATGCCGCACCGACGGATGTGATCGAAAACAATGAGAGCGGTATTCCGGATAAGACACTTTATCAGAATATTCTGAAAGTACTTGGCAAGCAAAGTACCGATACTTTTACAGAGCAGGAAGCATCCAGTGTGGAAGAACTGGAAATTGTAGATTATAAAAAAATACCTATGGAAAGTCTGAAAGGAATCGGTTATCTGACAAATCTGGAAACTCTGAAAATCCAGGATCAGTGGCAGCTTTCCAGTCTGGAAGGTCTGGATGGAAGACTGAAAAAACTTGATGCACTGAATGTATCGTATAGTGGTATTACAAGCATAAAAGAAGTAGCAAACCTGCCATCGCTGGTCTATCTTACTTTTGAGGGAGATAAGATCCGCAGTCTGGATGGAATTCAGGGACTGAAAAATCTTCGTTCTCTGAATGTTTACGGTAATCGACTGACCAGCCTTCAGGGGATTGAAAGTGCAGTAAATCTGGAAGATATTTTTCTATATGACAATCAGCTGACCAGCCTGAAAGGAATTGAAAATCTCACTAAGCTTAAAAAACTGGAAGTCGGAAAAAATCGACTCAAGAACCTGAAAGGGATTGAAAAACTGACAAATTTGGAAGAGCTTGGTGTTTCAGAAAACAGACTGACAGATATAAAAGAAATCAAAAATCTGAAAAAGTTGGAACGGATATATGCATTTTGCAATAAAATCAAGACTTTACCGAACCTGAAACAGTTCAGCAAACTGAAGTATGTATTTTGCGATTTTTCAGATAATCTTCTTTCCGAAAAAGAACTGGCAGCCAAACTTCCGAAAAGATTTCTGACAGGCGGTAAAAACAAAAAGGCATGGCTGTCAGATCAGAAAGAGTTCCAGAAATTAAAACGCACGATCAAGCTGGTAAATCCGAAAAAGAAAACCGAGATTTCTGTAAAAACAAAAGAGATATCCGGCTATGCATTCCCGGAAGCACACGTTGAACTGAAAAATCTGAAAACAGGAAAGACAACCAAATGCGTGAAGGCAGATAAGAACGGATACTTCAAATTGAAAAAGCTGAACCTGAAAAAATGGGGCGGAGCAAAAGTTCAGGTAAATCTTTACAAATACAGTAAAGAGCAGAAGAGAAACGTTCAGGTAGTCTGCAATACCGTTCTGAAGGTGAAAAAGAAATAAAAAATGTAATATTATAAAAAGAAGGGAAGTGTAGCAAATGAGAAACAATGTAAGAAAAAAGATGAGACTGATATGTCTGCTGTTTGCTATGGTCTTGCTGGCAGGGGTTCCGGCAGCAGCAAAGGACAGAAAAAATCAAAAAGCGGCGGCAGAAAATGTTGTAAAAAAAGAAATGGTATGCAAAACGAACGGAACCATTTACCAGTGGAAAAATGATTCCTGGCGAATCAAAAAGAAAACGATTCGTACCAAAAAAGAATTTAAAAAGTTCCAGACGGTGCTGAAGAAAAAGCAGGAAAAAGGCCTCAGAAAAATGTTAAAAAAACAGTATGCCGGAACGAATTTCAGGAAAAAGAGCATCGTGCTTGTTCCGCAGCTGCTTTCACCATATATGAATTATAAGTATAAGGCCATGGTAACAAAGTTCGATGCAAAAGGAAAACTGGTCGGTGAAATCCAGATCGAGAGAAGCGGAAACATGGATAAACCAGGCGTGTCCTATCCGGCAATCGTGAAAACATATGTGATGGTTGTACGAGTTCCGAAAGCACAGGAAGCAATGATTGATTATTATCAGATTGCGTTTCAGGATTAAAGCAGAATCACTGCACATTCTACACTTCGTTCCGGTCGGCACAAAACCATTGTCCACTGGACAATGTGTGCCCTCGCGGAGCGTTTATCTCAGTCGGAGATTGTACTCCCACTGA
>OGIO01001122.1_pt1 | contig 24829 bp, 16 predicted proteins | sample 1571841 | NCBI WGS metagenome assembly OGIO01 (sample SAMEA2582111, study PRJEB24529) | metagenome | biome: Human gut stool | place: China | collected 2011
CCAACACCATCAAGCTGTACGCCAAGCAGCGGCGGCTGGTGCAGATGGTCTCTGACCAGATCCGCGCCCGTGAGAATAATACGGATATGCTGGTGGGTGTACTAAGCCATATCGTAGAATTCCGCAACGGCGAAAGCGGTGCCCATGTGCGGCACATTCGTATCATCACAGAAATGCTGCTCCACTGCCTATTGGGGGTCAGCAACAGGTACTCGATCTCTGCGGAACAGCAGGATATGATCCCGCTGGCCTCCGCCTTGCATGACATCGGAAAAATTGGCATTGACGAAAAAATTCTTAATAAACCCGGAAAACTGGCCCCGGAGGAATTTGAAATCATTAAGACCCACAGTATGCTTGGAGCCGGGATGCTGCATGATCTGGATGAATTTGCCGAGCAGCCGTTGCTGCAAACCGCCTACGAGATCGCCCGCTGGCACCACGAACGCTGGGATGGGCGCGGCTACCCGGATGGGCTGAAGGACGATGAAATTCCCATCAGCGCACAACTGGTTTCGCTGGCCGATGTATACGATGCGCTGACCAGCGAACGCTGCTATAAAAAAGCCTTCTCCCACGAAAAAGCCGTGCAGATGATCCTGAACGGTGAGTGCGGAGCATTCAACCCGCTTCTGCTGCAATGCCTGACGGATATCCAAGCTGCCCTGAAAGAAGAATTACAGCAGCACAACTGAGCTGCGGATGCAATCAAAACAGGAGTATAAAAAGCCCGAATGAAACACAGAATCTCACGCCGTGCATTCCTGAACGGATGCACGCTGCTGGCGGCAGCTGCTGCCGTAAGCAGTCTGACTTCCTGCGGAGGAAAGGAAGTGGAAGACAACGGTCTTGCACAAATCGTTGTGGGAAGCGACACCTATCCACCTTATATCTATCTGAACAATGACGGTGTTCCCACCGGGATCGATGTGGAGATCGCCACCGAGGCGTTCCGCCGCATGGGGTATGCTGCCCGGTTTGAAACGATCAACTGGGAGCAGAAAACAAATCTTGTGGAAAGCGGCGCCATCGACTGCATCTGGGGCTGTTTTTCCATGGATGGACGCGAAGAGGTATACCGCTGGGCGGGGCCTTACATGGTGAGCCGTCAGGTGGTTGCGGTGGATGCCCACAGCAGCATCCGATCCCTCAGCGACCTTGCCGGCAAGACCGTCGCCGTGCAGAGCACCGGCAAGCCGGAGGAGATCTTTCTCAGCGGCTCCGACCCGCGCATCCCGCAGACGGTGGAGGTGCTCAGCATTGAAAACCGCAGCGTGCAGTATGCAATGCTGGCCTGCGGCTATGTGGATGCCATCGCCGCCCATGAGATGGCCATCCTGCAATACATGAAGGACAATGATGTGGAGTTCCGCATTTTGGAGGAACCGCTGCTGGTCACCGGGCTGGGCGTCGCCTTTGCCAAGAACGACACCCGCGGGCTGGACAGCCAGCTGACCGATACCCTTGCGCAGATGCGCGCGGATGGCACGCTGGAGCGGATCGTTGGCCGATACCTTGAAAATGCTTCGCAGTATCTGGAGGTGGACACCGTTGGCGCGTAAAAACAGAACCACCCCGGATAAAAGGATATGGACAGCCTATCTGATCATCGGCGTGCTCTTGATGGCCGGTGTTGCTTTTTTCTCCAGCTGGCGGGCAATGCGCACAGCAGAGGAACGCTTTTGCCAGACCCTTGAGTTTGTCAAATCCCAGTCCACCAGCTTTGAAAAGCACAACGATACCATCACGGCAAAGGCACTCCGCCGCACGGCGGTCGCAGTCCATCAGCTGGCAGAGGACACTGCCCTCGATCTCTCCGACCCACAGTGCCTGAACAGGCAGGCAGAAAAGCTCTGGCTCACCGGCGTTTCGGTTCTGGGACCGGATGGCACGCTCCGGTGCGAGTCCACGACCAACGGCATCGGCTATGACCGGTTTGGCGACCGGCTGAAAAATGACGCTGTTCTGAACGTTTTATCTTACCCGCGAAAGACCTATGTGAAGCGCGTCCTGCTGGAAGATGGCTCTGCTGTGGATGTTGCGGCACACCGGGCAGAAAGCACAGCGCTGCTCCTGCTTGCCTACCGGTACACCCCGGCGGAATTTGTGGAGGAAACGGCGCTGTCCATCCAGAGCATACTGGATGGCTACCCGGCAGAAACCAGCGGCACGCTGTTCATCGTGCAGAACAATCAGGTCGTTGCCGCAAACCGCCCGGAGCTGATTGGGCAGGATGTTGCAGGCAGTCCGCTGGCGCAGGGGATCCGCAAAGCCGGGGCCGCAGAGAAGCTGACCCATACCCGGGACTGGAACGGCTCCGGCTGCTATTTCGGGATGTTCTGCCATGGCAGATCCTTCGATCTCTATGCGTACACGGATGAAAAAATAATCTTCCGGGAGTCGCTTTTGCTGGTCCTGACGGCGCTGGTCGGCTACATCCTGCTTGTAATGGTCCTTCAGCTGCTGCGCCGCCGCTCCGCGCAGGAGATGGAGCTGCAGAAAAAAGAGCAGGAGAGGAAGTATCAGACCCAGCTGGAGGAACAGAACCGCAAGCTGGAGATCGCGCTTCAGCACGAGGGGGCGGCAAACTGCGCCAAGCGGGAGTTCCTGTTCAATATGAGTCACGATATCCGCACCCCCATGAACGCCATCATCGGCTTCACCTCGCTGGCTGCGACCCATATCGACAATAGGGAACAGGTGCTGGACTACCTCAAAAAGATCTCCACCTCCAGCCAGCATCTGCTTTCACTCATCAATGATGTGCTGGATATGAGCCGCATCGAGAGCGGAAAGGTAAAGATCGAGGAAAAAGCGGTGCATCTGCCGGACCTCGTCCACGATGTGCGCTCCATCATCCAGCCCAATGTTTCGGCAAAGCGGCTGTCGCTTTTTATTGATACCATGGATGTGGAGAACGAGGATATCATCACCGACCCGCTGCGGCTGAACCAGATCCTGCTGAACATTTTGTCCAATGCCATCAAGTTCACTCCCACAGGCGGCATGATCAGCATCCGCATTGCTGAGAAAAACGGTGCGCCTGCGGGCCGGGCCTGCTATGAGTTCCGCATCAAGGACAACGGCATCGGCATGAGCGAGGAATTCCAGAAGCACATCTTTGAGGAGTTCGCCCGTGAGGAAAACTCCACCGTCAGCGGCATTCAGGGTACCGGCCTCGGCATGTCCATCACCAAGAACATTGTGGACCTGATGGGCGGCACCATCGCCATTGAGAGTGAGCCGGGCAAGGGCAGCGAGTTCATCGTGAATCTCTGCTTTGCGCTCAGCGGACAAAAGGTGGAACTCAGGCAGCTCCCGCAGTTGGAAGGGCTGCGGGCACTGGTGGCGGACGACGATACCGACACCTGCCTGAGCGTCAGCACCATGCTGTCCAAGATCGGGATGCGGCCGGAGTGGACGATCTCCGGCAGGGAAGCGGTGATCCGCACCCGGTATGCCATGGAGCAGGGGGATGAATTCAGCGTTTACATCATCGACTGGCTGATCCCCGATATGAACGGCATCGAGATCGTGCGGCAGATCCGCAAGGTGATCGGAAAAAGCTGCCCCATCATCATCCTGACCGCCTACGACTGGTCCGATATTGAAGAGGAAGCCCGCGCTGCCGGTGTTACCGCCTTCTGCGAAAAGCCGCTGTTCCTCTCGGAGCTGCGCAGAGTGCTGGCAGAGCCGTTCGGTGCAGAGCCTGCCTGCAGGCCGGTGCAGCGGAACGCGGAGGCCTTCAAAGGGAAAAAGATCCTGCTGGTGGAGGACAACGAGCTGAACCGTGAGATCGCAGTGGAGATCCTGAAGGAAGCGGGCTTTGAGGTGGAATCTGCCGAGGATGGCGAGATCGCCGTCCGGAAGATGAAGCAGGCGGCAGACGGACAGTATGACCTGATCCTCATGGACATCCAGATGCCCAACATGGACGGCTACGAGGCAACGCGGCAGATTCGTGCGCTGCCGGATGCCGCAAAGGCTGGCATCCCCATCTTTGCAATGACGGCAAATGCCTTTGAGGAAGACCGTCAGAACGCACTGCAGGCCGGTATGAACGGCCATATTGCAAAGCCGCTGGATATTCCGCACCTGCTGCAGGTCCTTGCAGATGTACTGAAATAAACAGCGCCCAAAAGCAAAAGCACCCACAGCAAGCGCCACAGAGGTTTTGAATCTCCGGTGAGCAAATTGCTGCGGGTGCTTTATTTTTTTATGCCTGACAGGCGGCTTGTTACAAAATTTTGCGCAGCTCCTGCACAAGGTCGCCGATCACGATGGGTTTGGACAAAAAGCCGGTCATACCGCTTTCCAAGGCATTGCGGCGGTCTTCATCGAATGCGTTGGCAGTCATGGCAAGGATCGGGATCTTTGCCAGTGCAGGGTCATCCAGTGCGCGGATCTGCCGGGTGGCGGTATAGCCGTCCATCACCGGCATCTGCACATCCATCAGCACCAGATCATAGCTGCCCGGTGCGGCAGTGCTTACCTTTTCCACCGCCACGGCACCGTTTTCCGCCGTATCGACCCGGAAGCCGTACTCGCACAGGATCTCCTGCGCGATCTCACGGTTCAGCTCGTTGTCCTCTACCAGCAGGATGTGCCTGCCCTTGAAGTTGGTGTTCTTTTCCGGCAGAAGCTCCTGCGCCGCATCCGTCTGTGTCTGTCCGATGGCGTTCATCAGGGTCTCGCGCAGGTCGGATATGAACATGGGCTTGGAGCAGAAGGCGGTCACACCGGCAGCCTTTGCCTCCACCTCAATGTCGGACCAGTCGTAGGCGGTCAGGATGATGATGGGCGTATCATCGTTCAGGCTGCGGATCTGGCGGGTGACCTCGATGCCGTTCATGTCCGGCAAGCGCCAGTCGATGATATAGGCATGGTAAGCATCGCTCATCTCGATGGACTGCCGTGCACGCAGCACCGCTTCCTTGCCGGAAAGGGTCCACTCGGCACGCATTCCCACCTTGACCAGCATCTTTGTCACGCTGTCGCAGGTGTTGAAATCGTCATCCACCACCAGTGACTTCAGGCCTTCCAGTTCGGTGATCTTTTCCACCGGACGGCGCTCTGCCTGCGCACGCATCGGCACGCGAATGATAAACTCGCTGCCCTTGCCCTGCGCCGTCTGCACCTCGATGGTGCCGCCCATCATATCCACGATGTTTTTGGTAATAGCCATGCCAAGGCCGGTGCCCTGGATCCGGCTTACCGTGGAGGTGCGCTCCCGCTCAAACGGCTCAAAGATCTTTTTGGCGAACTCTTGGCTCATGCCGATGCCGTTGTCCTTGACGCGGAACTCGTACTGCCCGCAGCCGCGCACCGTTCCGGCAAGCTGCCGCACCCGCACCGAGACTGTGCCGCCCGCCGGGGTGAACTTGATGGCGTTAGACAGCAGGTTCAGCAGCACCTGATTCAGCCGGGTCTTATCACAGTAGACATCCTCATCGGTCACATCCATGGCATCCATATAAAGCTCCAGCTGCTTTGCGTAGATTTGCCCGCTGACGATGGTTTTCAGGTCGTGCAGCACATCCGAAAGGTTGACTTCCACTTCTTCCAGATGGATCTTTCCGCTTTCGATACGGCTCATATCCAGCACATCGTTGATGAGGGAAAGCAGATGATTGCTGGAAGCGAGGGTCTTGGCAAGATAATCCTTCACCCGGTCTTTATCGTCAATGTTGCTGAGTGCCAGCGTGGTAAAGCCGATGATGGCGTTCATGGGGGTGCGGATGTCGTGGGACATATTGGAAAGGAAGGTGCTCTTGGCGCGGTTGGCCGTTTCGGCAGCTGCAACGGCATCCGAAAGCGCCTGGTTTATCTGTTTGTCGGCGGTGCGGTCGGACATGACAAGGATATACTTTGTCCTGCCTGCCACATCGCTGCCCATGGCAACGATGTGGAACCAGCGCAGCTCTTTTGTCTCCTGATGCATATACGCCGCATCCCACTCGCGCTGTTCCCCGCGGTGAAGCCTCTCCAGAAAGTTCTTGTCACGGTCCGGGTCGTCTTTCGGGTGCAGGTTCGCCAGAACATGGACATCCTGCCGCACTTCTTTCCACGGGATGCCCAGCAGCCGTTCGACGTTGGGGCTGACATAATCCACCTTGGAGGTTTTTGCGTCCAGCATCAGGAAAACGTCGTCCACGTTCAGCGAAAGCTTTTGGAACAGCTCATCCCGGTACAGGATCTCAGTGTCCTTCCGGCGCAGGGTCGTATGGCTTCTGCGCAGGATCAGCAGGATGATCAGCACAGCAAGGCCAAAGGCGATGCTCGCCACGATCTGCACCGTGTGGAACCACAGCTTATCCAGACTGGCATTGACGATGCTGACCGGCACAAGCCCCACCATCGTCCAGTTCTGGACCGCGGTATTCTCGTAGACCAGATAATAACTGATGTCGCCAAGTTTGACCCTCAGGTTTCCGCTGCGGCCCTGCGCAAAATCATCCGAAAGGGCAAGAATCTGTTCCTCAGAAAGGTCGGAATGGTCGCGCAGCATCGCAATGAAGTTGTAAATGATTTCCTTGCGGTTTACGGAATTGTCGATCACCACCCGTCCATCCGGGTAGATCACATAGTTGCTGGCATTGCCCTGAAAAGCAGAGCTGTCCAGCAATCTCAGTACAGCATCATTATAATAGGTGATGGCAACGGCATCGTAGGCAAAGCCCCGGTAGCTGCCCTGCGTTTCGGGGCAGATGAACGCAAGCATCGGGGCTTTGCCGGGCAGCGCCGTATTTACGACGATATCCTCGCCATCAGAGAGCTTTTCGTCCAGATTGGTCTGCAGGCCAAGGTAGCCGGTTCCCCCGGTCACGGTCGTGTAGTTGCCGTCATAGGAAAGAAAGTAGAAGTCAACAAATCCGGCTGCCTGCTGTGCTTCCTCGATATAGGCCTGAATTTCATCCTCATTCGAGGTGTTTTTCAGAAAGCCGTTGCACAGATGCAGATAGGTCAGGTTTTTGCGCACCATCTCTTTCAGCATACTATTGGATTTATACAGTACCTCTTCCAGATGCGAGGTACTTTCCTGATAGATGGTCTGCGACATAAACGAGATGTACCGGAAGCTGAAACCGGCTGCCAGAAAGACCAAAAGAAGGATGGCAGCGGCGGCAGGCAGCCACTTGTGCCGGGAATAGCAGCTGCGTTTGGATTCGTGCTTTTCGTCTGCCATTCCGCTCACCTCAGTGTCATGTAGTTTTCCGGCTCTGCAAGCGCTGCGCCGCCGGAGATATAATCACGCCATGTGTTTTTTACCCACGTATCTTCGCCCACAGACGTGCCGCTATCGCTCGCAAGCAGCGCTTCCATCTGCTTTTCCGTTGCAAGGCAGGTCACGGTAACGGTGTCGTTATCTCCCAGCGGCTGCCCGTTCCGGGTGATGCCGGTCAGGGTATAGCTGCCGTTATTCTCTTTTACCTCCACAGCAATGCCGCTGACCACTGGCAGAGAACCACGGTTGAAGGGCACAAACCCACCCTCGCAGCCTTCCACAAAGGCGCGGACGGTCTCTTTCAGCTCCGCACCGGTCATGGTGCGCTGGCGGGACATCAGACCGTTCGGCATGATCATGGAAGCCGCCATTTTCTGGTTATAATCCGCCTGCAGCACACTGCCGGTAAAGCTGTTTGCGGTGGCAAGCAGCACATCGGTGCCATACACGCCGCGCAGCGTGTTTGCCATCACGGAGAAGGCAGCGCTGCCGCCGTTTGCGTGGAATACGTTGGAATAGGCCTTCCCGGAGGTCAGCACGGTCTCGTTGTCGGCAGGCTCCTCTTCGGCAAGGAGCTTGGCATTGAAGGCCTGATACGCCTGCGCAGCGGTAAGCTCGCCTGCGATCATTTTGGAGACCACATCCTTGGAAACGGCAAAGAAATCGTTGGAGGCGATGCGGATATACATGTGGTTTTCTTCCACTACGCTGCGCACGTCTTTCAGATACTCGGTCAGGCGCAGGGGGACGTTCTGGCTGTAGCTCAGTACGTCCTGCCCCTCCGAGACGATGCGGTTCTGCGCCTGTTCGGAGAGCATGACGTTCAGCACCTTCATGGCTTTTTCGCGGCGCGCAGTGTCCTGCTCCAGATCCCGGTTCAGGGCAACTTGGAAATAGGGGGTGGTCATGATCCACTGTTCGCCGTTCTGGCTGAAGAAGGGCAAAAAGGTGGTGTCGATGCCCTCATCCTGAAACATCTTCACGCCGGCAGAGCTGCCAAAGTACATGGCAACTTCTCCGTTCCGGAACATCCCGGTCACATCGTCGTAATTCAACGCAAGATCGTCTGCCGTAAGGTGGGTATCCTGAATGAACTGCTCCATCCGCTCAAATGCCCCCGGCCACACGGTGTCGTCCAGACCGACCCGTGCGGTGTTGGCGGGGTCGCTGTAGGCAGTACGCCACTTGCGTCCCGCGGTGGTGGTAAGCTCGGCAGCGGAAAGCCCCTGCAGCGTTTCCATGCAGGTGTAGTCGTAGGCGTAATCGGCGGTAAAGCCGCGGATGCCGATCTTTTCAAAAGCCTGACAGGCCGCTGCAAAGCTTGCGTAATCGGTGGGCAGGGGAATATCGTACTGCTCAAAAAGGCTGCGGTTGACCACAAAGCCGTGGGCATCCGCGCACACCGGCAGCCAGTTCACACTGCCATCCTCGTTTTTGAAGCTGTTGAGGTAGGTGTTGTACACAGCGCCCGCCTCATTGGTCATGGCAAGGTTCATCAGGCTGTCCTTCAACGGTGCCGCATCGTGCAGCGAGAAGCGGCAGCAGGTGATGATATCCGGCAGACCGCCGTTCTGCTGCAAAAACTTGTAAAAATCCAGATCGTTGTTGCCTACGATGAATTCAATGTTCACGTCCGGCAGCTGTGCCTGAACATAGGGCGCATAGTTTTCGTACAGGCTGGTGCTCCACAGATACACCTGAATGGTCTGAGCGTCTTCCAGCTTCTGTGCTCGTTCCGCATCTTTTCCGCTGCATCCGGTGAGCAGGGATAGCCCCATCACCAGTGCCGCAAGCATGGAAAATAGGCGGCGCAATGTTTTTGTTTTCATCCGATCCTTCTCCTCACACTTCTTGGGCAGCCATCGTCTTGCGGTTGGCTGCTTTGGCTTACTGATCATACATCACCGCCCGCAAGAGTGTGCGCTGTAAAACCCACCCACGGAAAGGATGCCGCAATTTTTGCGTCTTTTCTGTTTTGCGCTCTCCCTCTACCGCGAAGGGGCACAGAATGACAGAGATATAAAAATATTTTACCACTCCCATGAAGGATTATCAATAAAATTTCATAGATTGATCCATAAAAACTGTATGGGATTACAATAGATGTGTTACAAAGTGAAAAAGACGAATGAGTCGTTCTGTGGTACAGTTAAATTGCTGCACCAAACATCACAGAAACACATCATTGACAAACCTGCATTGTGAACTCAAGGAGCCTGTCCAAAAGAAAGCATAAAAATGCGCATAACGCCCTATGAAATGGTGTTGCGGGGCGTTTTATTTTGTCTTGTTTTGTGGGCGATGTTGCGGTTTATGCTGCGGTTTTGCGAAAACTTGCGAGACTAAATAAAAAAATCCTACGGAATTACGATTTTAAACGTAAATTCGTAGGATTTCTGGAGCTACTGACCTGATTCGAACAGGCGACCTGCTCATTACGAGTGAGCTGCTCTACCAGCTGAGCCACAGTAGCAGATAAAATTTTCTTGCATGTTCTGCAACGAGAAATATTCTATCATACTTCCTGTGCGCTGTCAAGATTTGATTTTGCGGCAGAACAGGTGCAAATCGTCTGTGATGCAAAAATATAACTGCCCTCCGAGAAAAACTCGAAGAGCAGCCTTGCACACAAGAATAATCAGTTGAACAGCTTACGGCCGATCCAGATGCAGATGCAGGCACCCACAACGGAAACGAGGATCTCACCCACGATGCCGGTAGCGCTCAGACCGATCAGGCCGAACACGATACTGCCTACAAAACCGCCCAGAATGCCCAGCACGATATTGCGCACGGTGGAAGTTTCGCTGCCCATAATGCGGCCAGCGATGTAACCAGCCAGAGCGCCGATCAGTAGACTGAAAATAAAACCAAACATAATACTCTACCTCCTGAATTTTAAAGCTCTGCGCTCTGCCCGGCGGTTTCCCGGGCAAAGCGGCAAATATCCTTCAAACAACATTTTTCGCATTCTGGTTTGCGCGCATTGCACACTGCCCGACCATGCATCACAAAGCGGTGGCACAGGTCGCTGCCTTCTTCCGGAGGAACGATCTTCCACAGGGCCATTTCCACCTTCTGCGGTTCCTTGATGCCGTCCACAAGGCCGATCTTGTTGCACAGCCGGATGCAGTGGGTGTCTGTTACGATAGCAGGCTTGCCAAACACATCGCCCATGATAAGGTTTGCGCTCTTGCGGCCTACGCCGGGCAGGGCGAGCAGCTCTTCAAAGGTGGTGGGCACCTGACAACCGTATTTATCGCGCAGCACCCGCATACAGGCGGAGATATCCCGCGCTTTGGAGTGTCCCAACCCGCAGGGCTTGACGATGGCTTCAATGTCTTCGGGTTCCGCAGCAGCCAGCGCAGCAACATTGGGATATTTGGCAAACAGGTCTTCCACCACAATGTTCACGCGGGCATCGGTGCACTGGGCTGCCAGACGCACGCTGACCAGAAGCTGCCAGGCGTGGTCATAATCCAATGTACAGCCGGCATCTGGGTATTCTTTTTTTAACCGGTCGATCACTTCCAGCGCCAGCGCCTTTTTTGCAGTAAGGTCTTCTGGTGCTTTTTTGCGAACAGGCATTTCATCCACTCCCATCAACAAAAGCTGATACGATAATACCATGTTTTGCGTTTTTTGTAAACTGCGGGCAAAAATTATCTGAGAATGATTTTCAGATAAAACCTTGCTCTTACTGCCAAAATGCGATATACTATAGAAAAATGCTGGGGGAATTGCACCTCGGTACGGGAGGAGGGAAACACGATGAACGAACCACTGGCACAGCGTCTGCGGCCCAAAACACTGGCAGATGTCTGCGGTCAGCAGCATCTGCTGGCACCGGGCAGGGTGTTCCGCCGTACCATCGAGAGCGGACGCATCCCCAACATGATCTTCTACGGCCCGTCTGGTACCGGAAAAACGACTGTGGCGCGCATCATTGCAGAAAACAGCGGTATGACGCTGCATAAGCTCAATGGCACTTCCTGCGGCACCGGGGACATCAAGGCGGTGCTCAAGGATATCGGCACGCTGGCAGGTGCGGGAGGCATCCTGCTGTATCTGGACGAGATCCAGTACCTGAACAAAAAACAACAGCAGAGCCTGCTGGAATGCATTGAAGACGGCTCGGTCACGCTCATTGCATCCACCACCGAAAATCCGTACTTCTACATTTATAATGCGCTGCTGTCCCGCTGCACGGTGTTTGAGTTCAAATCGCTTTCGGCGGCGGATGTGGAGCGTGGGGTGCACAATGCACTGAAAAAGCTTTCGGAAGGGGAGAGCACAAAGGTCTGCATGGACGAGGATGCCTGTGCCTACCTTGCCGAGAGCGCAGGCGGCGACCTGCGCAAGGCGCTGGGCTGTCTTGATTTTGCGGTGACGGCAGCTCCCATTGAGGATGGGGAAAAGCACATTACGCTGGAAATGATCCAGCAGGTCACCCGCCGCACTGCCATGCGGTATGACCGGGAGGGCGATGACCACTACGACATCGTGTCAGCCTACCAGAAGTCCATGCGCGGCTCCGACCCGGATGCGGCGCTGCATTATCTGGCCCGTCTGCTGGAAGCAGGAGATCTGCCCTCGGCCTGCCGTCGCCTGATGGTATGTGCCTGCGAGGATGTGGGCCTTGCCTATCCACAGATCATCCCCATTGTGAAGGCGGCAATTGATGCCGCCAACATGGTGGGCCTGCCGGAAGCACGGCTCCCGCTGGCAGATGCCGTCATTCTGGTGGCCACCAGTCCCAAGTCCAACAGTGCCCACGATGCCATCAACGCGGCCATTGCGGATGTGCAGGCGGGCCGCACCGGGCCCATCCCGCGGCAGCTGCAGAACAAACACTGTGATGGTGAGGATGCTCTGGTGAAGGGCCAGAACTACAAATACGCCCATGACTACGACCATCACTGGGTGGAACAGCAATACCTGCCAGATGCCATCAAGGACGTGAAATATTACACCTTTGGCGATAACAAAAATGAACAGGCGGCCCGTGCCTACTGGGCAAAGATCAAGGGCGAAGAGAACGTCTGAGCCACGCCTTACACCCAAAACCAAAAAACAAAGAAAAAGGAGAACGATATGCGATATTCCAAACAGCGTGAGCTGGTCATGCAGACGGTGCAGAACCTGTGCGATCATCCCACTGCCGAGGAAATTTACGATGAAGCCGTGAAGGAATGCCCGGGCCTGAGCCTTGGCACCGTATACCGTAACCTGAATAGTCTGGTGGATGCGGGCCGGGTGCGCCGGGTGTCCATTCCAGGCAAGGCTGACCGCTTTGACCACACGCTGCCCTGGCACAGCCATCTGTACTGCACCGTGTGCGGCAGCGTGACCGATGCCGAGGTGGACGAAAAGCAGGTGATGAAACTGGTGAAAAACCAGAAGGGCTATGTGCAGGACTGCGCTGTTGTACTGATCGGCGTATGCGAGGCCTGCTGCGAGAAGCAGGCGCAGGAAAACGCCCACTGAACCATAAAATTTGCACGGAACCTCTTGCCCGGAGCGTATAAACAGGGTATACTATAGAGAAGGCTCTTTTCAGAAAGTGCAAGTAGATTTTCGCCGCACAGGGCACTTCGGCCCGGCGGAGAAGGATGGTTTGATTGGAATACATTAGTTTTGAACATAATAACATTGCCGCTGAGCTGGTAAAGCAGGCCTATGATACGCCGCCGCTGGCCTTTGTGCACAGCTATGGCTGTCAGCAGAACGTGAACGACGGCGAGCGGATCAAGGGCGTGCTGATGGACATCGGCTATGGCCTGTGCGATAAGCCCGAGGATGCAGACCTGATCCTCTTCAACACCTGCGCCGTGCGTGAGCATGCCGAGCAGCGTGTGTTCGGCAACGTAGGTGCCCTGAAGGGACTCAAGGAAAAAAAGCATGATCTCATCATCGGCCTGTGCGGATGCATGGCCAACCAGAAGCACGTGGTAGAAAAGCTGCGCCAGAGCTATCCTTACGTTGACCTTGTGTTTGGCGTGGACGGCATCGACACCCTGCCGCAGCTCATTGCCCAGAAGCTGCAGAAGCATAAGCGTGTGCTGATGGAGCCCGCCCAGCGCCCGGTCATCGTGGAGAATATCCCCATCCGGCGTGAGAGCGAGTTCCGCGCATGGCTGCCCATCATGTACGGCTGCGACAACTTCTGCACCTACTGCATCGTGCCCTATGTGCGCGGCCGCGAAAAGAGCCGCAAGCCCGGAGATATCCTTGCTGAGTTCCGTGGTCTTGTGGAGGCAGGCTATAAGGAGATCACATTGCTGGGACAGAACGTCAACAGCTACGGCAAGGGTCTGGAAGAAAAGGTGGACTTTTCTGATCTGCTCAACCTGCTGTGCACGGTGCCTGGCGATTACCACATCCGCTTTATGACCAGCCACCCCAAGGATGCCAGTCACAAGCTGATCGACACCATTGCCGCCCAGCCGAAGCTGTGCAAGCACCTGCACCTGCCGGTGCAGTGCGGCTCCGATGAACTGCTGAAGAAGATGAACCGCCACTACACCGTGGAACAGTATCTTGAACTCATTGAATACGCCCGCAAAACGGTGCCCGGCATCACCTTTTCCAGTGACATCATCGTTGGCTTTCCCGGCGAGACCGAAGCGGACTTTGTCAAGACGCTGGAACTGGTGCAGAAGGTGGGCTATATGCAGCTGTTCACCTTTATCTATTCCAAGCGCACCGGCACCAAGGCTGCCGAAATGCCCGATCCCACCCCCCGTAAGGAAAAGACCGACCGCATGACCCGCCTGCTCAAGCTGCAGGACGAGATCGCCATGGCGCTGGTCAAGGCGCAGGTTGGTCAGACTGTAAAGGTACTGGTAGAGGGCTTTGGCCGCAATGAGGGCACCCTCTCCGGCCGTCTGGACAACAACCTGACGGTGGAGTTCACGGCAGATGCTTCCCTGATGGGCAGCTATGCCAACGTACATCTCACGGGCGCACGGGCGACTGTGCTGCTGGGTGAGCTTGCCTGAGTGATTCCGGGGCAGTGCCCCTGAACGTATAAATAAGAAGGAGACCATTCAAATGGATTGCATTGATCTTTTCAAGCGCGCAGCCGTTGCGCTGCAGACCGATAGCCGCTACCTCGTTCTGGATCAGACCCGCAAGGCAAACGATAAGGACGAAGAGCTGCAGAACCTGATCGGCGAGTTCAACCTCGCCCGCATGGATCTGAACAATGAGATCGGCAAGAGCGAGCGCAACGATGCCCGCATCGCCGAACTGAACGAAAAGGTGAACAGCCTGTACGGCCAGATCATGGGCAACGAGGGCATGGTGGCTTACAACGAGGCCAAGCGTGACTGCGAGAACCTCGTGAACTATATCGATGCCATCATCAACACTGCCATGAATGGCGGCGACCCCATGACGGTACAGGAGCCTTCTGCTTCCTGCACCGGCAGCTGCTCCACCTGCGGCGGCTGCCACTAAAACCGGCAAAAACAAAACGCGGCTGTGCAAAACAGACCGCGTTTTGTTTGCAAAAGCGGTTACAAGCCGCAAACTTGTGCACAGAACCATAGAACGGGAGAGAGGGTAAACCATGGCAGAGCTGTCGCCCATGATGCAGCAATATCTTGAGATCAAAAAACAACATAAGGACGAAATTCTGTTTTACCGCATCGGCGATTTTTATGAGATGTTCTTTGACGATGCCCTGACGGCATCCAAGGAACTGGACCTGACCCTGACCGGCAAGCAGTGCGGCATGGAAGAGCGAGCGCCCATGTGCGGCGTGCCCTTCCACAGCTACGAGGGCTATGTGGCGCGGCTGATCGCCAAGGGCTACAAAGTAGCCATCTGTGAGCAGGTGGAAGACCCGGCCAAGGCCAAGGGCCTTGTCAAGCGGGACATCATCCGCGTGGTCACACCCGGCACGGTCATTGAGAGCAGTATGCTGCAGGATGACCGCAATAACTACATTGCCAGTATCTTCCTCAAAGGAAAGAAAGCAGGTTTGTGCTTTGCGGATGTCTCTACCGGCACGGCCCATATCACAGAGCTGGATGCAGACAAGATCGCCCCGGCGGTCATTACGGAGCTGTGCCGCTACCATCCCAGCGAAGTGCTGATGAATCCGGGTCTGCTGGACTGCCGCGAGGTGACAGCGTACATCAAAAAGAATATGACTTGTTCGGTGGAGCTGATCGAAGAGGAACGCTATGCACCGGGCCTTGTGGCGGCATCGCTGGAAAACCAGTTTGGCCGCGACTGGGCGCAGATCACCGGCATTGCAGCGGACGGCCTTGTGCGCTTTGCCATGGCGGCACTGCTGGAATATCTGCACGATACCCAGATCAAGGGCGTGGAACGTCTGAAAACGGTCATAACCTATAATAAGGCCCAGTTCATGCGTCTTTCGCCCGTGACCCGCGCCAATCTGGAGCTGACCGAGACGCTGCGCGGCCGCGAAAAGCGGGGCACGCTGCTCTGGGTGCTGGATAAGACCAGTACATCCATGGGCAAGCGTATGCTGCGCAGCTGGATCGAGCAGCCGCTTATTTCCAGTGCACTCATCAACCACCGCCTGAACGCTGTGGAGAGCCTTGTCAAGCAGACCATGGCCCGCGGCGACCTGACCGAAGAGCTGGGTTACATTGCGGATATGGAACGCCTGATGACCCGCACGGTTTACGGCTCTGCCACACCCAAGGAAATCTATACGCTGGCCCAGACCTGCGACCGGCTGCCCGGCCTGCGCAGGCAGGCTGAGGCCTGCGGCTGCCCGGAGCTTGCTGAACTGGCAGTACAGATCGATCCGTTGGAGGACATCAAGGCCCGTATTTATGCGGAGGTGGACCCGGAAGCGCCCTCTACCCTCAAGGATGGCGGTGTCATTGCCAAAGGCTACCATGCCGAGGTGGACGAACTGCGTTCCATCCGCGACAATACCAAGGGCGTTCTGGCGCAGCTGGAAGCCCGCCTGCGGCAGGAGACCGGCATCCCCAAGCTGAAGATCGGCTATAACCATGTGTTTGGCTACTTCATCGAGGTAAGCAACTCCTATAAGAGCATGGTGCCGGAGACCTACATCCGCAAGCAGACCCTAACTTCCGGCGAACGCTACATCACGCAGGAACTGAAAGAGCTGGAAAGCAAGATCTTAGGTGCCCACGAACGGCTCATCACGCTGGAGCACCGCCTGTTCAGCGAACTGCTGGAAAGCATCAGCGCTCAGCTGGACCGCATCCAGCGCACGGCAAATGCGGTGGCCCAGCTGGATGTGCTCACGGCGCTGGCGCAGGTGGCAGCGGAAAACAACTACTGCCGTCCCATCGTGGACGACAGTGACGAGCTGACCATCACCGAGGGCCGTCACCCTGTAGTGGAGCAGATGCTGAAAGGCAGCCTGTTTGTGCCCAATGATACCACCCTGAACTGTGGTGCAGACCGCTGCCTGATCATCACCGGCCCCAACATGGCAGGTAAATCCACGTACATGCGCCAGAATGCACTGATTGCGCTGATGGCGCAGATCGGCTCCTTTGTACCGGCTTCCAGCTGCCATGTGGGTGTGGTGGATGCCATTTTCACTCGCATCGGTGCGTCGGACGACCTGTCTGCCGGTCAGTCCACCTTTATGGTGGAGATGACCGAGGTAGCGGAGATCCTGAAAAATGCCACCGCCAAAAGCCTTGTGGTGCTGGACGAGATCGGCCGCGGCACTTCCACCTTTGACGGCATGAGCATTGCCCGCGCCGTAGTGGAGCACATTGCAGACCCCGCCAAGGGCCTTGGCTGCAAGACTCTGTTTGCCACCCACTACCACGAGCTGACCGAACTGGAAGGCGGCGTGGACGGCGTAAAAAACTACAATATTGCGGTAAAAAAACGCGGCGAGGACATCACCTTCCTGCGCCGCATCGTGCGCGGCCCGGCGGATGACAGCTACGGCATCGAGGTGGCAAAGCTGGCAGGCCTGCCCGGCAGTGTGACCCGCCGCGCCCATGAGGTGCTGCGCGCGCTGGAAGCAACTGCACCTAAAAATAAAGTAGAGCAGATGGATTTTGATGCCCTGCAGGAGTATAACTCTCCGGCTGTGCCCAGCGAGATGATGGACAAGCTGGAAGCTCTGGATGTGGAAACACTCACCCCCATTGAGGCTTTGAACTTCCTCTACGAGCTGAAAAAGACCCTGAAGGGCAGCCTGAACAGATGAAACTGCTCTACCTGACCCAGACCATACAAGGAGGGAAAACACCATGGCAGTGATCCATGTTCTGGATAAGCACACAGCCGAGCTGATCGCAGCCGGTGAGGTGGTCGAACGTCCGGCATCCGTTGTTAAGGAGCTGCTGGAAAACTCCATTGATGCCGGTGCCACGCAGGTGACCGTCAGCATTGAATCCGGCGGTGTCAAGCTGATCGAGATCAGCGATAACGGCACCGGCATCGAGGCAGAATATATCTCCACGGCGTTTATCCGCCACGCCACCAGCAAAATTGAAACACCGGACGATCTGACCAACATCCATACGCTTGGCTTCCGCGGTGAAGCACTGGCATCCATTGCCAGCGTGGCCCGTGTAGAGCTGACCACCCGAACCGAGGTGGACGAGTTTGCCACGGTCTACCGCATTGAGGGCGGGGAAGAGGTCTCTCGTGAGCCGGGTGCCAGAGCTGTGGGCACCACCATCCGGGTAAAGGATCTGTTTTACAACACGCCTGCCCGCATGAAGTTCCTCAAAAAGGACTCCTCCGAGGGCACCTTTGTGTCGGATACAGTTACCCATGTGGCGCTCAGTCACCCGGAAGTCAGCGTCAAATTCATCCGTGAGGGCAAGCTGCAGTATGTCACGCCCGGCGACGGCCAGCTGCGCGGTGCAGCCTATGCGGTGCTGGGCCGGGAGTTCAGCCGGGACCTCATTGAGCTGAAAAATCAGGAGGGCGTGTACCGCATCACCGGTCTGGTCACCCCGCCCAAAAGCTGCCGCGCCAGCCGAAGCATGCAGCATTTTTACATCAATGGCCGCTATGTGCGCAACCGCACCATGATGGCCGGTATGGAGATGGCGTTCAAGGGTACCATGATGCAGGGCAAGTTCCCGGGCGGCATTCTGCTGCTGGAAATGCCGGCCGACCTTGTGGATGTCAATGTGCATCCGGCCAAGATCGAAGCCCGCTTTGCCCGCGAAAATGATGTTTTTGATGTGGTGTATCATGCCGTCAAGCTGGCATTGGCTCAGCCCGGCACCGGTGAACGGCTTTTTACTTTTGAAGCAGACAAAGAAGAAAAAGCTGAAAATTTAAAAAAAGACACTGATATAATCAAAAATGATGTAAAGAACAATAACTTTACAGGTCTTTCCGCGATCATTCGGGGGCAGGCAGACCCGGGCGTTCTGCCACAGCAGCACTGGGAACCGGCAAAACCCGCCGCAGCACCGCAGCAGCCTGCCCCGTCTGCTGCAATGCAAATACCGACAGCACCCAGTGTGCCGCGCTGGAAAGGCAGTGCTCAGAACGAGGATATGCTGGATCCGTTCGTGACCCTTCACAGCCCGAAGCTGGAAACGACAAAGGCACCAGAGCCGTTCCGTGCGGCGGCAAGTGAAACGCAGCTGGATGTGGAACCGGAATTTGGTGAGACAAAACTGCATTCGCCTCAGGACCATATGGCAGCGTGGAACCCTGCGCAGGAAGCACCGAAGGAAGAACCTGAGAGTGCACCCTGTGCAGAAACAGAACCGGATGCGCCGGAAGCGGCAGAACAGAAAACTGTACTGGCCGAGCCGGAGCAGATGAACTTTGATCCGACGGCAGATCAGCCGGAGCCGCTGCGCTATGTGGGCGAGGTGTTCAGAACATATATCCTTGCAGAACGCGGCGACGAGCTGTGCCTGATCGATAAACACGCTGCCCACGAGCGCCAGCTGTACGAAAAACTGGCCGCGAACTATGGCAATGTGCCCAGCCAGATGCTGCTGGAGCCTGCTGCCATCAACCTTGCTGCGGAGGAAAAGCAGGCCCTGCTGGATAACATCCCTCTGCTGGAAAATGCGGGCCTTGAGATCGCGGACTTTGGCGGCAATACCGTGGTGCTGCGCGCGGTGCCCGCAGATGTGGAGCCGCAGAATACGGAAAGTCTGCTGGTGGAGATCGCAAATAAGCTGCTCAAGGGCGGCCATGATGCGCTGAACGAGCACACCGAGTGGGTGCTGCATTCCATCTCCTGCCGTGCAGCCATCAAGGCGGGGGACAAGTCCTCGCCGCAGGAACTGCTGGCGCTGGCCGAAAAGATCCTTTCCGGCGAGGTGCCGCCGTTCTGCCCGCATGGCCGCCCCTGCGTACTCAAATTGACCCGGAAGGAGCTGGAAAAGCAGTTTGGACGCATCGTATAAACATCCCGTGGTGGCCGTCGTCGGCCCTACCGCAACCGGAAAGACGGCGTTGGGCGTGGAGCTTGCAAAACATTTTTCCGGCGAGGTCATCAGCTGTGATTCCATGCAGATCTATAAAGGTCTGGACATAGGCACGGCAAAGGTGACACCGGAGGAGACCTGCGGTATCCCGCATCACGGCGTGGATATCCTTACGCCGGACAAGGCTTTCAGCGTGGCAGACTTTACCGCCATGGCCGGAAAGCTGGAAGAAGAGATCTCTGCCCGGAAGAAGCTGCCCATCCTTGTGGGCGGCACAGGGCTGTATGTTCAGAGCTTTCTGTATGGGGTGCGCTTTACAGAGGAAAAAGCACCTGCCGGTCTGCGGGAGCAGCTGGCGGCGGAACTGGCTGCAAAAGGCGGTGCTGCCATGTACGAAGAACTGAAGCAGGCCGACCCGGAAGCTGCTGCGGCTATCCACCCGAACAATCAGGTGCGGGTGCTGCGCGCGCTCGAACATTATCGTGCCACCGGCAAAAAGCTGAGCGAACAGAAGGCAGAGTCTCTCCCACCGGAGCGGCCCTACCGCAGCCTGATCCTCGGTCTGGATTTCCCAGAGCGCGCGGTACTTTACCGCCGCATTGACCTGCGTGTGGACAAAATGCTGGAAGCGGGCCTTATCAAGGAAGCGGAGCATGTCTGGCAGAACCGGGAAAGCTTCCGCACGGCAGCGCAGGCCATCGGATACAAGGAGTTCTTTCCGTATTTTGAGCAGACGGCTCCATTGGAAGCCTGCACGGAAAAGCTCAAGCAGGCGTCCCGCAACTATGCCAAGCGCCAGCTGACCTGGTTCCGCCATATGGACGGTGTGGTCTGGCTGGATGCCGGTGCACCGGATGCAGTGCAGACTGCCATCCGCAAAACGAGCGAATTTTTAGCGAAAGGATGATCGATATGCCGGATGAGACCCAGAAGGAACGCCATGCGCCGCATGTGCTTACCACTCTGGCAGGCGTGCTGATCGCGTTTCTGCTGCTGGCAGCAATTTATGTGGTGTATCAGGCCGCACAAATCCTGTTCCCGCAGAATGTTTATGAGACTGCGCTGCCTGCGGTCATTTCGGATACGGTGGAAGCCGACGGAGTTCTGCTGTTCGACGAAAGCTATGTGGCAGGCAGCGGGAATCTTGGCTATCTTGCGGCGGACGGCGAGCGCGTTTCAGCGGGCACCGCAGTGGCAGAGGTGTACAGCAACGCTTCGCAGGCTTCGCTGCGCCTGCAGCTGAACCAGCTGAATGATCAGATCGACCTGCTGCAGAAATCGCAGAACACTTCTGCGCTGCAGCTGGATACCCTTTTAAAAGAACGTTCTTCTGCGCTGTATGACCTGCTGGATACGCTGGACGACAGCGATTATGAAGCGGTGGATGATGATGCCAATGCCTACCTGCTGGCCCAGAACAAGCTCTGGGTGGTAACGGGCGAAGCTGCAAACTTTACCGATCAGATCACTGCGCTGGTCCAGCAGTCCCAGAGCGTGCAGGCGCAGCTGGGCAGCCCGGCGCAGATCACTGCACCGCAGACCGGCTATTTTGTGCGCTCTTCCAGCAGCGGACGGCTCAATGCCAGTGCCGATGATATCCTTGCACTGAACGCACAGGAGCTGCAGGGCTATCTGCAGTCCGACCCAGTGCTGGCACTGGACGGCTGCGCCGGTAAGATCGTGGCAGGGTTCACATGGCGCTATGTGGGCGTGTGCACTGCAAAGCAGGGCGAAAAGCTGCTGGGTCAGAACGGCAAGCCGCTGAGCACAGCGGTGGAGATCAGCTTCCCGGGTCAGGTGGAGAACAGCCTCAAGGCCACCGTCACCGAGGTGGAGATCGATCAGGACAGCGGCCTTGCCCGCTTTGTGCTTGCCTGCAACTCCATCAATGGCGATGTGCTTTGCCTGAACCGGGCTGCAGCACGCATCTCGGTAGGAGAGCGCAGCGGCCTGCGAGTGCCTGCTGCGGCTGTGCACTATTTAAAAGAGGATGGCACCGAGGCACAAACGCAGGGCGAAAACTACATTCCCGGTGTGTACGTGAAACTTGGCAACATTGCCCGCTTCTGCCGGATCGACCCGGTGGACGCAGACCATCCCCTCATCACGGACGGCGATTACATCCTTGTTCTGCCCGAAGGGACTGAGGGCTCGGTCAGCAAGGTGAGGCTTTATGACGAAATAATCGTTTCCGGACAAAATTTGTATGATGGAAAGCTTTTGTAGTTATTGACATCTGAGGCAAAAAATCCGATAATAGATAAAGCTATTATTTGCATCTTTTTGCAAAGAACGCCAGGCAGCGCCATGCTGCCCGAATGAAAGGAGCAGATTGTATGTCTTTGCTTGACAGCATTAAGAAAGGTCTGTTTGACCAGGAAGACGATTACGAGGATCAGTACATTGACGATGGCCCCCAGATGGTAAACAATAACAATGGCATCGGCCTTGGTGCTGACGATGAAAATGAAGAGCCTGTTGAGGGTGCCAAGAAGAACGGCAAGGTGGTCAACATCAATGCCACCACTCAACTCAAGGTCGTTCTGGTCAAGCCTGAGCGTTTTGAGGATGCCAGTACCATTGCTGACCACCTGAACAACAAGCGCACCGTGGTGCTCAACCTGGAGTCCACCAACAAGGAAGTGTCCCGCCGTCTGGTGGATTTCCTGTCCGGTGTTGCATATGCAAACAATGGCCAGATCAAGCGCGTGGCCAACAGCACCTTCATCATCACTCCGTACAACGTGGATATCATGGGTGATCTGCTGGACGAGCTGGAGAACAATGGCGCGTTCTATTGATCCGCAGCCCAAGGCGGCGCGCGGGTTCATCCCTGCGCGTACCGATGAAGAACGCTATCTCATGCGCCATATCGAGGACTTGGCCCACACGGCCTTTTCCCGGGACATTGCGCGGTATTCGGCTTTCCTGAGTGACCGCGAGCAGGACTTGGCCCGCGCGGCACTGGGCCGTGCCGGTGTGCAGGAGGGCTTCCGGTTTGAGGGCGGCTGGCTGAATGCGGAGCGCAGGGTGCTCTGTATCGAGCCGGAGTACAGCTGCGGCGAAGCACCCATCTGCTGTGTGCGGCTGCAATGCCGTGCACAGGCGGGGGCTGCGCTGCCCGTCCACAAGGATTACCTGGGCAGTCTGATGGGCCTTGAGCTGCGGCGCGAGGCGCTGGGAGATATCGTTCTGCCGGAGGATCAGCCGGGCACAGCTTATGTGTTTGCGCTGGAACCGGCAGCACAGCTGATCTGCCGGGAACTGTTTCAGGCTGGACACACGGAGCTGACCACGGAACTGCTGACGCTGGACGAGGTGCCGCAGTTTCCGCAGGCGGAGCGTGAGATGCACAGTGCAACGGTATCGTCCCTGCGGCTGGACGCTGTGCTGGCAGCTATGCTGCACTGCAGCCGAGGACAGGCTTCGGAACTGATCGAGGCGGGCAGGGTGGAGATCAACCACCTGCCGGCGGATAAGCCTCATGCGCAGGTATATGAGGGCGATGTGTTCACGGTGCGCGGCAAGGGCCGCTTCAACCTGACTGCACTGCCCGGCAAAAGCAGAAAAGATCGGTCGATCATCGAATTTTTTCAATATTAAAAGCAACGGGAGGAAATGACTATGCTGACTCCGCAGGATGTCCGTTCTGTGCAATTTGAGAAAAACCTCCGCGGCTACCGCACAGAGGACGTAGACCGTTTTCTGGATAAGGTGGAAGAACAGCTGCGGGACGACGATGCGCAGGCGGAACAGCTTCGCAAGCAGATTGCGGATCTGACTGCTGAAAACCAGAAGCTGCACGATGAACTGAAGAGCTTTGAGGCAGATGGTGAAATGCTCAAGAGCGCGCTGATCAATGCACAGCGCATGGGCGAAAATGTCATCCGCGAAGCAAACCAGAAAGCAGAAGAGATCATCCATCGTGCAAATCTGCGCGGTGATGATATCATCCGCGATGCCAACGAACTGCTGCAGAAGGCAAACGACCGTGCAGACGAGATCGAGAACGAAGCAAACGAGAAGCGCCTTGCAGAGGAGCGCGAGTATGACCGCGTGCGTCTGGAAGTGACCCGCTTCAAGTCTGACGTGCTCAACCTGTACCGCAGCCATGTGGAGTCGCTGAGCCGTCTGCCGGAGTTCCAGAAGGAAACGGCTGCACAGGATGCCGAACAGGCAGAGCCTGCTGCAGAGGAAAGTGAGCCTGCCGCTGCAGCCCAGCCGCAGGCAGCGGACGTGCAGGAGCCGGAAGCAGAGCCTGCACAGCCCGCACAGGAAGATGCAGAACCTGCTGCCGTTGTTGAAAATGACGACGAGGCAGCTGACAGCAGCGAGGATTTCTGGGCAAAGGATGAGAGCCAGCTCAAGCTGGACCCGCCGCCCGCGCCTCCTGCTGATTTTAAGCCGGACGAGCCAGACTACGATGCTTTTCAGGGTGTCAAGTTCAGCGAGTAAGGCAACCCCATAAGGAAATATAGAGGAGAGTGTAAACCATTGGCTAAGAACAAATCGCAGTACGATAGTACTCTGAACCTGCCCAAGACCCTGTTTGAAATGCGTGCCGGCCTGCCCAAGAAGGAGCCGGTCATGCTGAAGGATTGGGACGACAACGACCTGTACAATCAGCTCATGAAGCACAACGAGGGCAAGCCGCAGTTCATCCTGCACGACGGCCCTCCGTACGCAAACGGTAATATCCACATGGGTACTGCCCTGAACAAGATCATCAAGGATATCATTATCCGCGATAAGAACATGGAGGGTTTCCAGGCTCCCTATGTGCCCGGCTTTGATACCCACGGCCTGCCCATCGAGCTGAAGGCTCTGTCCTCCGTCGGTGATAAGAAAAAGGACATTTCCAAGCTGGAACTGCGCCAGATCTGCGAAAAGTTTGCTACTGAGCACATCGATATCATGAGCGACCAGTTCAAGCGTCTGGGCGTTATCGGCGATTTCGAGCATCCGTATCTGACCCTGAAGCCTGAGTTCGAGGCACGCCAGATCGAGATCTTTGGCGAGATGGCAAAGAAGGGCTACATCTACAAGGGCCTGAAGCCCGTGTACTGGTGCCCGGACTGCCGCACGGCTCTGGCAGAGGCCGAGATCGAGTACGGCGAGGACGACTGCGATTCCATCTTCGTGCGTTTCCACGTCTCTCAGGACCCCAACGGTGTGCTGGCAAAGCACGGCATCCCGATGGACAAGACCTACT
>OGIO01001130.1_pt1 | contig 24614 bp, 26 predicted proteins | sample 1571841 | NCBI WGS metagenome assembly OGIO01 (sample SAMEA2582111, study PRJEB24529) | metagenome | biome: Human gut stool | place: China | collected 2011
ACTTCATAATTGATCAGGCAGTTCATAAGATCAAAGGATATTTCTTTTCCTTCTCTGCCATACTGTTTTTCGTAAGCGGCTGCTTTTTCTTCGTCGTGGTCTTTGTATCTGGCTTTTCCGATCAGGTAGGCATCGGAGTTGGCATAATCCGGATAATCTTTGGCTTTCTGAATAAAAAAGCTTTCTCGTTTCTGCAAAAGATCGCGTTTCAGTCTGCTTACGTTTTCCAGAAAGGTGGCTGTGACTTCCGGATAATGCTCTTTGATGTAAATGAGATTTCGGTACAGGCAGGTTGCACTCTTTTCCATCAGCCTGCGTTCTTTTTCATTTGGGAAATCTTTGTACTCTTCCGGCCGGACGGACTTTCCTTCGATGGATCTTTTCAGTTCATCCAACCAGTAGGTGTGTCTTTGTATATTGTCCGGAAACATAAAATAGGTGGAAAATTCGTGGTCGATCATCGGTGCAAGCCTCAGGATCTGTCCGGATGCATTGCACACAAATGCAATATTTTCATAATGATAATTCTGATCGCCTTTCAGGACGGAGATCAGGATCTGCATTGCCAGATTTTCTGCGATCTCCCGGTTTTTCTGAAAATAATCTGCTTCCAGAATTTCGGTGTAATCATAAAACATCTGACAGTAATTTAAGTAATCATCGATCTGAACTTTGTCATCCGGATACGCCCGGAAAAATTCAAGCAGATTTAAAAGATGCTCTCCTTCTTCGTAGATCATCGGAGATACGGTCCCGTAATCATAATATTTGCCGCACTCTGCCTCATATCCTCTGCAAAGGGCAAGCTGATACTGCGGTGCCGGAATAAAATAGGCATCGATCACCCAGGACCAGAATACTTCTGCATAGGCAAACAACGGCGTAGAGAGCGGCTTTGATTTTGTGAGCGGTTTAAAGACCATCCGTCCTTCAAACACCGGGAAATGTTTTTCTCCGCTGACCACACCGACGGCCTCCGCTTTCAGATTTCCTGTTCTTTCTGCATAATTATAAATCTGCGGATCCCAGTTTATTGTTTCCGGATTTGCCCTACCATTTTCTGTTTTATTTGTCTGCTGTCTCATACGAACCCCTTCGCCATCGCTTCTGCGGTCTGTGTGGAATAAACGGTGTATTTGTCAATGATTTCTGCCGGAACGCCCTGCATGATCTTCGCTTCGTTGCAGTAAGTGACAAAGGCACCTTTGAGCACCGCCGATGAGCCTTCCGTATCCGTGATCAGGGATGCAATCTGCCCGGATGTTGCCGATTCCATCGTGGTGATCGTCATCTTTTTTTCGATCAGCAGTTTTGTCAGTTTCCGGTAATCTTCTCTTATTTCTTTTTCATCATATTTTTCTGCCATGCTCAAACACTTCCTTTATTTATGATCTCTTTTTATGGATAAAGCTGTCAAAAATGATCACATCAAATGTTTTTTCTGCTTCTTCCAGTTCCTTCTGGTTTTTTATGGTCCATGCAACATTCTCCGGTTTGAAAAGTTTTCTGCACAGAGTATAGGAAAAATCCTTTTTCCATAAATGGTTATACGCAATGAAATCCGGTTTTGTAAGAAAATTCAGCATGAGATTTGACAGTAAAAATTTTTCATACCATTTTCTGTTAATCTTGTCTTTAAAATAATTTGTGGAAAGCTGTCCGCGAATGATCTCCGGTCTGTGATCTTTGAACCATTTCACTGCAAACGGATGGAACGATTCCATACAGTAACATCCTCGATAAGAATCCATTCTTTCTGCCATAAGCTGCGTTGTTTTTTTCCAGTCTCCTTCTGATTTCACCTCAACGATCAGCGGAACTTTTCCATCTATCACTTTGAGAACCTCATCAAACAGCGGAATTTTTTCGTCTGATTTTGCAAGCCAGTAATGTTTCAACTCATCATAAGAACATTCCGTAAGCTTTTTGTCAAACCCACACATTCTCTGCAGTGTTTCATCATGAAAAACAACCAGTCGGTTGTCTGTTGTCAGCTGTACATCCAGTTCAATGCCATAGCCCTGCTGTACCGCTCTTTGAAATGCCGGGATGGAATTCTCCGGTGCTTCCGATTCGTTATCAAAATAGACCGCGGCGGTCTTTCTTTAAAATCACCGGAATTCAAAAAGATACACAGACCATTTCCGTATTCTCTGGAAAATACAAGTGGGATCCCCGACTCTGTTTCAAAATACACATCAACATCTTCTGCAACTTTTCCCCAGCATATTTCTGCGTCATGAAGCACAAAATCTTCCGGCAGATTGCTGAATCTGTCTTCTTCCAGGCATTCCTCCGTCTTATGGTAATGTACCGTTTCTGTCTGCTCAAAATTAACGATCTTACATCCAAACATGTTTTGCAGCAACTCATTCTTGGTCCTTCTGTAGATGACATCGTGTGCACCGATCAGTTTTCCTCCTTTTCGCACATACCTCACCAGCGTTTCATTGATTCGCTTCGCCGCATAAATATTGGAAGAAAACTTGGTACAATCGGTGACGATCAAAATGATCGCATAAATTTCCTGCAAATTTTTCGAAAGAATTTCCACCGGTTCACTCATGATCTCAATAAAATAATCATCCAGTTTCAGTTTGTTCACGATTTTTTCAATGATCGCATCATCAAAATCCGCCCAAAATAAAATGTGGCTCTTTTTCTCCGTGATCATTTTTTCTTTTGATGAATTTGTCAGATATTTTATAATTCTCGCTAAAACGCCCTCAAAGAAGTCAAAGGTCACGATCACGCCATTATAATTTTTTAATTCTTTTATATCTTCCGGTATATTTTTGCCCCACTCGAATCCTTTCATCATGATCGGAATAATATTTTTTCCCTGTCTGATCGCATAAGCTACTTCCAGACGCAGCCAGTCATCTTCATTGACGCACCGCTCCAGAGAATTTGGCGGTAAAATCACCAGAACATCATTACACTCATCGATCACTTCCAGAAGTTTTGCATTAAATTTTCCGGATGAGAGTGATTCTATATCATAAAATACTTTATACCCCAATGCTGACAGCTTTTCGTTTAAAAGATATGCCAGGGCTTCTCCTCCACTTCTTCTGTCTTTTCTCCAAAAATCGTTGCAAATTTATCCTACTTTTCAGTATACATCATATTTTCTCAAAAGAAAATGATTGCCTGAGCAAAAATCTATGCTATAATTTAGAACAGTTCACAGGGTTCCCAAAGCTGGAATCCTATGATGGATAACAGAAAATTTTTAACAGGAGATGTAAGAAAATGGAAAAAATCCGAATTGGTATTGTTGGCTATGGCAACATTGGACGCGGCGTTGAGCAGTCCATCAAACGCAATGATGATATGGAACTGAAAGCAGTTTTCACAAGAAGAGATCCTGCCGGTGTTTCTATTCAGACTGAAGGTGCTGTTGTAAAGCATTTCGATGATATGGAATCTATGAAAGATGAGATCGATGTTATGATCCTCTGCGGCGGTTCTGCTACCGATCTGCCGGTCATCGGACCAAAAGTTGCCGCTTCTTTCAACACGATCGACAGTTTCGATACACACGCAAGAATCCCGGAATATTTTGCAAGCGTAGATAAGGCTGCAAAAGAAGGCGGAAACATCGGCATTATCTCTGTCGGCTGGGATCCGGGCATGTTCTCTTTGAATCGTTTATATGCAGAATCTATCCTGGTTCAGGGAAGTACTTATACATTCTGGGGCAAGGGTGTAAGTCAGGGACATTCTGATGCGATCCGCCGTATCGAGGGTGTTAAGAATGCGATCCAGTACACTGTTCCGATCGAATCTGCCATGGAACTGGTAAGAAGTGGAAGCGAACCGACACTGACTACCAGAGAGAAACATTTAAGAGAATGTTATGTCGTTGCTGAAGAAGGTGCTGATAAGGCTGCCATCGAAAAAGCGATCAAGACGATGCCGAACTATTTCGATGAATACGATACAACCGTAAACTTCATTTCAGAAGAAGAATTAAAGGCTCATCACAGCAAGATGCCGCACGGCGGTTTTGTGATCCGTACCGGTGAAACCGGATGTGAGGGCAACAAGCATGTGATTGAATATTCTCTGAAACTGGATTCGAATCCGGAATTTACCGGAAGTGTTCTGGTTGCTTATGCACGTGCTGCATATCGTCTGTCCAAAAAGGGCGAATCCGGAGCGAGAAGCGTATTCGATATCGCACCGGCTATGCTGTCCCAGAAAACACCGGAAGAACTGAGAGCTTCGATGTTATAAACTTGTTTTATGGCCTGGTTTCCTGAAGCGTTTGTAAAGTCAGAAAGCAGAGCACAGGACGGATATGAATTCCGCCGCTGTGTCTCTGCTTTCGTTTCGTTCTGACCCTATTTTCAACTGACAGTTGAATTTTTCTTTATCTGTTCTTCTGTATCGATATCAGAAAATTCTTCTTCATTTTCTATCTCTACGTAACAACACTCGTGTTTTTTCAGAACAGACCTTCCGCCCTTATCGCCTTCCAGCTGCATCAGTTCCGGGATCAGATCTGCCCGGAACATACAGGGATTGCCGACTCTTTCCCCACAACACAAAGAGAACGTCGGCGGCTGCGAAGTATATCCCTGTCTGAATCGCTGGCCTGCTGCCCCAATCAGTGCTTCGATGCTCTGCTCGCTTAAGTTCGGCTGATCGGCAACTGTGAACATCAGATAATCCCACGTTCTTACATGCTCTGTCTTTCTTTCAAAAGAACTCTCATTCTTTACAAAGCAATGCTCTTTTCTCACAAAATCATGTGCTTCCTGCACCGGGCAAATTTTCTTCTTTACAGAGTCATATATTTCCCCAACTGCACGGATCCCTGCCTTTATCGTATAGGAAACACCAAGTCTGCTCTCTTTGCAGAATACTGCATTCACGCCGGGCTGATTTTGTACTTCCCGATAAATTTCCGGATACTGCGTGACTACCGTTAAGGAAATCTTTTCCGGCTCTTTTTCTCTGATCCGAAGCAGTTTTTCAAATGTATGAAGATACAGTGGTTTTCCCTTCCAGTTCTGGAGCAGTTTGTTTTCATTTCCAAAACGGCGGCTGTTTCCAGCCGCCATATAAATAATGTGTATCATGATTCTTTGACGCGACGGTCGATTTCTTTCCACTGTGGATCGAGCATGCTCATCAGAATCTTTTCCGGAGTGAACGGTACAGTTCGGTGCCATACTCCGGTCGCACGGTAAATCGCATGGGCGAGTGCCGGTGCCGGGGTGTTGATCACGATCTCACCGATGGATTTGACACCAAACGGACCGCTTGGCTCGTAGCTGGTTTCAAATTCTACATTGATCCTGCCCATATCCAGACGGGTCGGGATCTTGTACTGCATAAAGCTGTTCTCTGCGATTTTTCCCTGTGCGTTGTAAGTCACATTTTCATAGAGTGCCATGCCGATTCCCTGGCCGATACCGCCTTCCGCCTGTACTCTTGCAAGGTTTGGATTAACCGGGATGCCACAGTCGATCACAGCCTGATAATCCAGGATCTCGATGCTTCCTGTCTCTTTGTCCAGCTCGATCTCTACCATTCCGACCATATAAGGTGGCGGGGATACCGGGGAAGAATAGGTGGCTGTCACATCCACCGGGATCAGGTTATTGACCTGGGATTTTGTAGCGATATCTGCAAGGCTTACTGATTTCCTGCCGTCGATCAGATAGACTTTCTCACCGTCAAAATCGACTTCTTCCAGCTCACACTTAAGCATGCCTGCTCCGATCTTTTTGATGTTTTCCCGCAACTGCAGTGCTGCATTCTGCGTTGCCATTCCTGTCACATAAGTGGTGGAGGATGCATAAGACCCGGAGTCATATGGGGATGCATCCGTATCTGCCCCGAAAACGGAAATCTGGTCTGCATCACAGTCCAGCACTTCTGCTGCCATCTGCGCAAGGATCGTATCGCATCCCGTTCCCATATCAGCCGCTCCGATCATCATGTTATAAGTTCCACCGTCACCGAGTTTTAAGGTACAGGAACCGACATCGACATTGGAAATACAGGAACCCTGCATTGCCAGTGCCATGCCTGCTGCACGCACTTTTCCATTGCCCATGTCACGCACCGGATATTTTTCTTTCCAGTGGAAGTTGTCGGCACAGTGTTCGATACAGCGGTCCAGTGCACAGGCATTTGCCGTCTCACCGAAGTAAGCCGGCATAAACATGCCTTCGCGGACAATATTTTTCATACGGATCTCCACTGGGTCCATATGCAGTTTCTCCGCCAGCTCATTGACTGCGGATTCCAGTGCAAAAATACCCTGCGTCGCACCGTAGCCGCGGTAGGCTCCGGCTGCCTGAACATTCGTATAGACTACGTCGCAGGAAAATCTGGTTGCCTCACAGCCTCCGGTATAAAGCGGAAGTGCTTTATGTCCGGAAAGTCCTACGGTCGTAGTTCCATGTTCTCCGTAGGCACCGGTATTGGATAAGGTATAAAGGTCGATAGCCCGGATATGTCCGTCCTTCATCGCACCTAAGCGAACCGTCACTTCCATTTCGTGCCTTGGTGAAGCGATCGTCTGACATTCTTTTCGGCTGTAGATCAATTTACACGGTTTCTTTGTCATCCAGGTCACAAATGCCGGATAAACTTCGCAGACTGCTGTCTGTTTTGCTCCGAATCCTCCGCCGATACGCGGTTTTTCCGCACGCACCATCGATTTTGGGATTCCAAGTGCATTGGCAATGATACGTCTTACATGAAAGACGATCTGTGTGGAACTGATGCAGTGAAGACGTCCGTAACGGTCGATCTCGCAGTAAGCACGGATGGTTTCCATATAGCCCTGCTGTGCCGCCTTGATCCGCCAGCTGTGCTCGATCACTTCATCGCATTCGCTTAAAATCTGCTCTACATCACCGTGGGCATCTTCCTCGTGATGCAGAAGGTTGCGTTTCACATCACCGGTATTTCCATAGGATTTCCAGTTTTCCTCCGGATGTACCAGAACTTCGTTATCAAGGGCTTTTCTGAAATCAAGAACCGGCTCCAAAACCTGATATTTCACCTTGATCAGACGCAGTGCTTTATCGACTGCTTTTTCATTTTCACCGGCAACGATCGCCACCGGATCACCCACACAGCGAACCCTCTGATCGAGGATCAGACGGTCATACGGAGATGGCTCCGGATAAGTCTGTCCGGCAATACAGAAGCGTTCTTTCGGCACATCTTTCCAGGTATAGATGGCTTCGATACCCGGAACTTTGGCGGCTGCCACTGTTTTGACCTCTTCTACCAGAGCATGGGCATGCGGACTTCGGAGCAGTTTTACGACCAGACAGTCCTGCGGCACAATATCATCCATAAAGACCGGTTTTCCAAGCAGAAGCTGGTTTGAATCTTTTTTCGGAACACATTTTCCGACCATATGATAATCTTTTCGATCTCGCTTAAATTCACTCATGCTTCCACTCCCTTCCGATATCCGCACCATAAACTTCTGCCTCCAGATCAAGCGGTGCCGCTTCTTTTTTGCTGTTCAGATAGTTGCGGAGCGAACGCAGCTGGCTCTGATATCCGGTACAGCGGCAGAGATTGCCTGATAAATATTCAAGAATCTCTTCGTCTGTCGGATCTGGATTTTCCCGGAGCAGTGCCACGATATTAACAATATAACCCGGATTGCAGAATCCGCACTGGTCGGCACCCTGTGCTGCAAAAAAATCGCTAAATTTCTTTGCTTCTTCCTGGAGGCCTTCTAAGGTATCTACTTTTCTTCCTGATGCACGTCCGATTGGAACGCTGCAGGAAAGCACTGGTTTTCCATCCAGTAAAACGCTGCAAAGCCCGCAGTTTCCTGTCTCACATCCTCTTTTGACGGAAAAACATTTATGTTTTCTGCAAAAATCAAGGAGCACCATATCGGCATCCACCGAATCTGTGATCTTTTTTCCATTTAATGTAATGGTCACTTCCATCAGCACTTTTCCTCCTCTCCGACATTTTCTGTCTCGATCGCATGCAGTGCACGTTTTACAAGCACCTGACAGACGATCTTCCGATATGTAGCTCCGGCTCTCATATTACTGCCGAAACGGATCTGCTCTGCAGCCTGCATGGCAAATTTTTCGATATTTTCTTCGTTTACCTCGGTTAAGATACCATCCTTATCCCAGACGGTTTCCGCAAGATGCGGCGTTGCCCCGACTGCTGCGACATAGCCTTCTTCCCGTTTTGCCACCGCACAGGTCAGCACCGGAAAATCTGTGGACTGGTTTCTCTGACTTAAATACACCACTGCCTTTACCTTTTTCGGCACGATCACCGAAACAAGAATATCCCTTGTCTTTCTTGGCATTTTTACAAACTCATCCAGATCCAGGATGCCTGCATGATGTAACTGCACCTTTGCACCCATGGCACGGAAGATCGTCATCACATCCGAAAATCCGTAACGTCCCCAGAGACTGCCGCCCACTGTAGCCACATTCCGGAACTGTACCCCGACGATATGTTTCACCGACTCGGCAAACGCACCTTTCGTGTAAGCATTTAATGCCTCGTTTGTCTCAAGTTCCCGAAGCGAAACATACGCTCCGATGCGAAATTCTTTTTCATCTTCTTCTATCTGATCCAGTCCAAGACCGGACAGATCGATCGCCGTTCCAAACGGCCGTTTCCGCATCTTCAGCCAGAGCATTCCGCCGAGAACAAAATTGTTTTTTTTCTGGTAAAGCTCATAGGCTTCCTCCAGACTTTCTGCTCTTACGTACTGATTAAAATATCCCATACTGTCCTTTCCCTATTCAAAATTTACCTCTGACATTCTTACTGTACACCGATGCAATCCGCCGGTGGCTGCATCAGGTCGGAAATCAAATTCCATCCCGAATATCAATTTATCTCATATCTAATACAACTCTAACTCATACATTGCTTCCCACTTCAGCTTTTCTTCTTCCAGAAATTCCAGCATCTTTTCTTTTTCTTCCGGTTTTGTTTTCCAGGAAAGTCCGCACCCCGCAGAAATCTCGGATGGAAGCGGGATCAGCCGCCCGAAAATCCCCATTTCCTGTGCCCTCTTTTCCATCGCCATCGCCGCTGTCGTGGTGGAAAACGTGATCACCAGCTGCTTTGTTTTTTTTCTCATATCACGGACTTACGATCAGGGAGGCCTGCGTCATCTTTTCTGCGATCTCATACATGTTCGTCACTTCTCCGACTGCAAGCCGGTCCGTCAGACCATAGTGATTTAAACAGGTTCCACATGTTAAAATTTTCACGCCCTGTTTTTCCAGTGCTTTCAGATCCTCCAGCGACTGGGAACCTTCACAGGTGATAAATGCACCGCCATTATAAAAAAGCATGGTTTTCGGCAGATCTTTCTGCTGCGAAATCGCATAAATAAAGCCTTTTAACAGCACTTTTCCAAGCTCCGGATCACCCTCTCCCATCACGGAAGAGCGGATCACAACCACCTTATTGCTCTCTTTTTCCGGCGTACAGTCACAGAATTTTCCACTGTCTCCGCCTTTTTTTTCAACGTTATCCACCATGTTTTCCACGATGATGCACACACGATATTTTCCTTCTTCAAGCTTTTCACTTGTGGTCTTATAACCTTTCTGGTCTGCCATCTTTTTCAGATTTTCGACTGCAATTTCATTGTCAACCAGTGTCTCCACCACATCGGCACCTTTTAAAGATGCAATCGCATTTTTGGTCTTAACAACCGGGATCGGGCATGCATCGCCCATTGCATTTACTGTGATCATATTACATCCTCCTCAATTCACATAGATATCTTTTTCTTTTTTCTCCGTAAACCTTCCGACGATCGCTACCGGCATTCCGGCTTCTCTTAATTCTTTCTCAAATGCCGCTGCGTCTTCTTTTTTCACGGCAAATAGCAGTCCTCCGGAGGTCTGCGGATCAAAGAGCAGTTCTTCCATCGCAAATGGAATATATTTTGAAAATGTCACACGTTCTGCGACATGATTGCGGTTTCGCTGTGCCGCGGCCGTCAGCAGAAATTCTTCTGCACAGTGCATTGCTCCTTTGATGACCGGGATGGAAATGCTGTCGATTTCTGCCGAAATGGCATCGTTTATCATTTCACTTAAGTGTCCTAAAAATCCAAAACCGGTCACATCGGTACAGGCATGTATCTCGTAACGATGGCTGATCTTTGCAGCTTTTTTATTGAGCATAGTCATCGAAGCGACTGCCTCTTCCATAGCTCCTTTCGGTGCCTGGCCGACACGGTTTGCATTGCACACCAGCCCGACTCCGAGTTTCTTGGTAAAGATCAGTACATCCGACGGTCTGCCCTTGTCATTTGCATAGATCTGTTTTGGATTTACAATACCCATCACAGACAGTCCGTATTTGACATCGGCATCGGCAATGGAATGACCTCCTGCCAGCGTTCCGCCCGCCTCGATCACTTTTTCTGCCCCGCCCTGCATGATCTTTCCGAGAATATTTAAATCCATTTTTTCTGGAAAACAGAGGATATTCAATGCTGTCTTTACCGTTCCGCCCATCGCATAAATGTCACTTAAAGCATTTGCCGCTGCAATCTGCCCAAACAAATACGGATCTTCCAGCATCGGCGGAAAAAAATCCAGCGTCTGGACAATGGCGGTATCTTCCGTAATCTGATAAACAGCCGCATCATCCCGACTGTCATATCCGATCAGAAGATCCGGATCTTTTTCCCCTCTTGGGATTTTGCCAAGCACGTGACTTAAAAGATCCGGTCCTAATTTTGCCGTACATCCGCCACCCTTACAAAATACAATCTCTTCTGTCATTTCACGCCTCCACTTCTTCTGCGATCTCACGGATCGCTTCTGCGGCCGTCAGTGCCTCTTTTTCTGTATTATAATACGAAAAGCTGAAACGCACCATGCCCTGCTTCTGCGTTCCAAAATACTGATGCATCAGCGGTGCACAGTGTGCTCCCGGACGCACTGCAATCTCATACTCTTCCAAGAGCCATTCACTGACCTGCGAAGAATCCACGCCTGCGATATTCAGAGAAACGATCGGGCATCTGTTTTTATCCGAAAAATCGCCATATATCTTCACATTGGGAATCTGCTTGATTTTCGTAACAAAACACTCCATCAGATTTCGCTCTTTTTTCCATATCTCTTCTACTGTGATCTTCTGGATTTCCTGTACACCTGCAAGAAGTCCGGCAATCCCGTGGCCATTCAACGTTCCGGCTTCGAGATGCTCCGGGAGTTCTTCCGGCTGCGTTTTCAGGAAACTGTGCACGCCGGTCCCACCGCTTTTTAAAGGCTTTATCTTTGCACCCTCACCTATGTAAAGTCCGCCGGTTCCCTGCGGTCCAAACAGGCTTTTGTGCCCGGTAAAACAGAGCACATCGATATGCATCTGTTTTACATCAATCGGAATCACACCTGCAGTCTGCGAAGCATCGACGATCAGAAACAGCCCATGCCGCCTTGCAAGCTCTCCCATCCTCGGCATGTCCGTCAGGTTTCCGGTCAGATTCGATGCATGGGTGCAGACGATCGCTTTCGTGTTTGCCCGGATGGCTGCTTCGATCGCATCAAAATCTGCCGTTCCGTTCTGTCCACTCGCCGCAATCGTAAGTTCAACACCCTTTTTCTGCATGGCATAGAGCGGACGCAGCACCGAATTATGCTCCAGCTGCGTCGTGATCACATGATCTCCCGGAAGAAACATCCCCTGGATTGCCATATTCAAAGCTTCCGTTGCATTGGACGTAAAAACCAGCCTCGATGGATCACTGCCTCCGAAAAAATCGCAGAGCGTCTGCCTCGCCTCATAGATCATTCTCGATGCTCCAAGTGCCGCACCGGAAAATCCCCGCCCGGAATTTCCCAAAGTTTTCATGGCATCATAAACTGCATCATAAACTGCCTGCGGTTTTTGAAGCGTTGTCGCTGCGTTGTCCAGATAAATCATGCTGTCATCCTCACACTTTCTGTAAAACATATTGCATCATCTTTACTGCAGCAGATGGATCTTTCCGCCATCCACAAAGATTTCTGTAATTTTTTCCGGTACCGACGGCATTTTTTCTTTCGATAAAAGCATCATAAGTTCCGCATCGGTTCCATCTATCTGACACCTTACCGCCCAGCTGTGCAGTTCTTCTTCGATGCCGCAGGATTTTACTGAAATTTTGTTCCTGACTTGTTTTTCTTCCAGTATGGCATCTTCTGAATAAAGAGTGATATCTCCCGGATAAATGGCGATCGCACGATATTTTTTCTGCTCTTCCGGTTCCGTAAACGGGACTCTCAGCGAAAGATTCCAGTTTTTTGCGTACACCCGATCTTCGCTGATCCAGTCGATCTCTGAAATATTATTGCAGCCTACCAGTTTTGCCTGCCCGACTGTCTGAGGCTCTGCAAAAAATTCCCTCTTTTCACGAATCGGACTGAATCGGCCGTTTTCCATGCTGCCGATCCGGTCTGCCAGGCGATAAACCTCCTCCTGATTATGCGAAACAAAAAGGATCGGTTTGTCAAAATCATGCAGCATCTCCATCACTTCCCGCTCCATTTTCCGCTTGATATGCTCATCCAGTGCGGAAAACGGCTCATCAAGCAGAATGCACTGCGGCTCAGCCGCCAGCATGCGGATCATGGCAAGTCGCTGTTTCTGTCCGCCGGAAAGATGATCAGGATAACTGTCCGCATAATCTCCAAGACCGTATTCTTCCAGCCATTTCTGCACCTGGACCGGATTCTTTTGTTTCATCACAATGCTGATATTTTCGGCTGCCGTCATAGTCGGAAACAGGGCGTACTCCTGAAAAAGATAGCCAACGTTCCGTTTCTGCGGCGGAAGATTGATCTTTTTTGAAGAATCATACAGAACTCTGCCATTCAGCGAGATAAATCCGCTGTCCGGCGTCTCGATCCCGGCAATGCATTTGAGCGTCATGCTTTTTCCAGAACCGGAGCCTCCGATCACCGCCAGAATTCCGGCTTCTGTTTCCAGATCAACCAACAGCTCATAAAGAGCCAGTTGTTTTTTTATTTTTACGATGAAAGACATGCTTTTTCCCTTTACTCTTCTTCTCTCCAAACAGATTCAGTGCAACAAGACACACAAACGAAATCACAAAAATCACCAGACACCAGAAACCGGCAAGTGCAAAATCTCCGTTCTGGAGCACCATGGCGATCTGCTGCGAGATCGTCGAAGTCCTGCAGGCAATATTTCCGGCGAGCATGGAAGTCGCCCCATACTCACCGATCGCCCTTGCAAATGCCAGGACTGTACCGGATAAAATGCCCGGTTTTGCCATCGGTATGCGGATCTTCCAGAAGATCGTCCGCTCACTCAATCCAAGCGTCTGTGCCGCATAGATCACATTCTCATCGACCTGTTCAAAGGCCGCTCTCGCATTGCGGTACATCAGCGGAAAAGCGATGACCGTTGCCGCCAGCACACAGCCAAGCCAGGTATGTACTGCCTGAATGCCAAGACTGTTCGCCAGAAAACGGCCAAACGGTCTTTTTGTACTGAATGTACGAAGCAGAATGTATCCTGCCACAGTCGGCGGAAGTACCAGCGGCATTGTCAGAAAACCATCCCAGAACGCTCTTGCTTTTCCCTTCCGGCCCATCACAAATCTGGCCGCAAAAATCCCAAGGAAAAAGGAAACAAACGTTGCAGCCACTCCGGTTTTCATTGTAATCCAAAGCGGTGTAAAATCCAGATTCTGCAAATTCATAGATATCTCCTACTGTACAGTAAAATGATATTTTTCAAACAGTTTCACTGCTTCTTCATTTTGCAGGTAAGTAAGGAAATCTTCGGAAGCTTCCAGTTCTTCATCGGAAGTATGATCACTTTCTACTGCTGCTACCGGATAGATCACATCACCGGTCAGGGAATTCGGCAGCTGCTCGATAATATCCAGCTGATCTTCATATCCGAACGTATCAGAATAATAAACCGTTCCGACTTCATTTGCTCCTTCTGCAACTGCGGATGCAACGGCTCCTACGTTTGCACAGTTATTGATTTCCAGGCCACCCAGTGCCTTTGATATCACATCATCTGTCAGCTGATCGACTTCTGTGTACTCTGAGCCTGCCATGCCCGCATTGATCAGTGCTTTTCTGGTATACTGTCCAACCGGAACGGTCTGATCTGCCAGTGCCATGTTCTTTGCAAGAGAAAGATTGGAAAAATCTGTTACTTTGGTATCGCTGCCTTTCCATGTAACAAGGCATACCTGATTGTTCAGAAGATCCCGCCGGCTTCCTTCCACGATATCACCACCGTCAAAACCTGCCTGCAGCTCATCCATCTGAGAAACACCGGCAGAAAAGAAAATGTTGCATTTTGCACCTTCCTTGATCTGTGTCATCAACGTTCCGGAACTGTCATAGTTTGTCTGGAAAGTTACATTCGGATGCTCACTGTTGTACTTTTCGCACAGCTCATCCATAACACCGTTCAGACTCTTTGCTGCAAAAACGGTAACTTCTGTTTTCTTTTCCTTGCTTCCACATCCTGCAAGAAGAACTCCTGCGGTTGCCAGTGATACGATTGCGAAAGTTACTGCGATCGTTTTTTTCATTTGCCTTTTCCTTTCATGATGCAATTTTTAAATGCTCTTTATTTTTATAATCCATTTCCACTATAAGTTTATACAAAGATTCTGTACATTTACGATCAGTTCCTGCATACCATAGTGCTGCATGCCCTGTCATGTCTCCTCCAGCAGCACTTCAATCCTGCCGCCGCACACCATGCCTTCTTCTTCGACGTTATCGGTGCTCATCTGGATTTTGACGATCTCGCAGATCCCATGTATGCCTTTTCGCATTTCCGCAAAATATCCGCGACATCTGGTGATCACTTCAGCTTCTGCACAGCCTCCGCCGATGGTTCCGATAATACGGTTGTCCGATGTGACCAGCATCTGGGTTCCGATGCTTCTGGGTGCACTGCCCCTTTTTTCAATGATCGTACAAAGCATGCGGTATTCCATCTCATTTTCATCATTTACTGCAAATTTTGAAAGTCTCTGCGGCTCTGTCAGTTCTTCCAGAATTGCCTCGTCTGTTTCTGCCGCTTTTGCACGTTCATTTTTGCACTGCACGATCTCGCTGATCACAGAAAGTGCGATCTCTGCCGGAGTCTGTGCTCCGATTGCCAGACCGATCGGGGAATGCAGCTTTTGTACCTGTTCTTTTGTATAGCCTGCTTCTTCCAGATCTTTTCGCACCAGCACACTTCGCTTTCTGGATCCCATCATACCTGCATAGGCAAACGTTCTTTTATAAATCTCTTTTAAGCATTCCAGATCAAAACGATGTCCTCTCGTCATGCAGACATAATAATTATCCACATCTTTCGGGATTTTTGCAAGACTTTCCACATAATCTCCACAAAGAATGTGATCTGCTCCCTCCTGTTTTGCATGTTCTGCAAAAAACGGGCGGTCTTCCAGCACCCAGATTTCAAAATCCAGCAGTTTTGCCATCCTCACCAGGGCAGTTGATACGTGTCCGCCGCCGCAGATCACAAGTCTTGCCCTGTTTCCGATGGAATGAAGAAAAATCTCCTGCTCTTCGATCGTGATCCGGTGTTTGCCTGCAAGATGTGCCTTCCAGATTTCTTCGGCATGTTTTTCATTAAAAAAATCTGATCCGGATATTGATTCTTTTGCCGCTTCATTCATATCGTGTTTGTGCAGGCCATGATACATTCCGGCACTGGAACTTCGTACCGCACGGATTTTTCCATCCATCATGCAGAGCTTTTCGCCCCTGTTTTTTCCGGTAATGACGGTCGCTGTCAATGTGTCCGCTGCCTTATTCCGATCCCGGACGGTCGCATAAAAATTTGCCGCTATCATCGTCACCTCATCACCTTTTTTGATCGTGCCGCCTTTTAAGACAACGGCAAACACGCCTTCTTTCGGCATGATGCACTCGCCCATCCGCTGATAAATGGCACAGTGAGAATGGCACTGTTTTCCGATCTGCGTCATCTCAAGCAGTGCATCTCCAATCTGAAACCTCGTTCCGAGCGGCAGCGTTTTAAAGTCAAATCCGGAGACGATCAGATTCTCCCCGAAGGCTCCGTTTTCGATTCTGGCTCCTCTGGCCTTGAAATCTTCGATTTTTTCAAAAGATAAAAGACTGACCTGCCTGTGCCATTTACCTGCATGGGCATCTCCGGCAATCCCGAAATCTGTAACCAGCTCCGCTTCCTGTATTTCTTTTTTTTCTGTCCCGCGTTTTTCACTGATATTGATCGCGATCAGTTTTCCCATCTATTTCTCCTTTAATCTTATCCGCCAATCTGATTCATGGTTTCTGAACTTTTTTTCGAATTCTGCTCCTCAAAATGATGCGATTTCGGCTTCTGGAAAATCGCCTGCCGCATCAGCTCTGCCAGCTTGTCTGGATTTTCTGTATCTTCCAGTGCCGGACGCAGATCGATCACTTTTGCAGAAGCCAGACAAGGCTTTAATTTTGCCTCGGAAGTGATGCGGACGCGATTGCATCGGTCGCAGAATTTTCCATGGATCGCCTGAATCAGACCGATGGGGATATTCAGATCCGAAAAGCGATAGTATACCGCCGGACCATATCCATATTTTTCCTGAGAATCTGCTTTTCTTTTTCTTTGCATGATCCTCTCATCCCTGCCATATCGCTCCTGCAAAGTTTCCAGTACTTTGCTTTTTGGATCGACCGGCAGAATCTTTCCAAAACCAATCGGCATCATCTCGATAAACCGGAGTGTGACGTGGTTTTGTTCTGCAAACGCTGCCAGTGCACAGACATCGGTCTGTTCTCGCAGCACAGCATTGATTTTTACCGGAATTTCAAGTTCTGCTGCCTTTCTGATCCCATCAAGCACATTTGAGAGCTTTCCGCCCCCGGTCAGAACCCGGTATTCTTTTTCATCCGGCGTATCCAGGCTGACATTGATGCTGTCGATGCCTGCCTGTTTCAGCTGTGCCGCCTTTTCTTTTAAAAGCACGCCGTTCGTGGTCAGATGCACCGAATCTACTCCTTTGATCTGTTTGATTTTACAGAGCAGTTCTTCGATTTTCGGATAACATAAGGGTTCTCCACCGGTCAGCCGAAAATGCGTGATGCCAAGAGAAACGGCACTTTCCACGCATCTTAGAACCTGATTCATCGGAAAGAAATGTACATCGGAAATCCGCTTCTCCGGCATACAGTAGCTGCACCGAAGATTGCAGTTGTTTGTGAGAGAAATCCGCATATATTCTATCTTTCTCCCGAACTGATCCAGCATCTTCTACCAGCCCTTTCCAAAACCGCAGTTCGGAAATGTACACACTTTGCAGTTCAGGCAAAGTCCGCCTTCGCCAAGCGAAGCCAGCTCATCTGCCGTGACCGGATCTGCTGCCATCAACCGCGGCAGGACCAGATCAAAAATGGTCCGCCTGTTGTACATGGCACAGCCCGGAAGTCCGCAGATCGGGATCACTTTGTCACCTTTCCGGTAATAGGACAATAAAAACATCGCTCCCGGCAGAACCGGGGAGCCGTAAGAGATCATTTCCGCCCCGGTATTTTTGATGGCAAGCGGCGTTTTATCGTCCGGATCCACACTCATGCCTCCGGTGCAGAATACAATATCCGCCCCTGCTTCTATGGCACGCAAACAGCCGTCTGTGATTTTTCTGTCATTGTCATCAAAAATCTCATGGAACATCATTTCTGCCCCGAATTCTGCGATTTTCTGCTCAATGACCGGCGTAAAGGCATCTTTGATCCTGCCGTGATAAACTTCATTTCCCGTTGTGATAATCGCTGCTTTTTTTACGGTAAACGGCAGGATTTTTAGGATTGGTGTTCCGTCACAGATCTTTTCTGCTTCCTGCATTTTATCCTTTTTGATCACCAGCGGAATGATACGTGTTCCGGCAAGTTTATCTCCCTTTTTCACTACGGTATTTCCGTGTCTGGTTGCGATCATCATCTCTCCGAATGCATTTACTTTCTTCAGTTTCTCACGATCTACTTTCAGCAGACCTTCCGTATCAGCAATCGCTTCGATCTTGCCTTCTTTTACATCCGAAGGATGCATATGCTCATTTGCCGTCATACGATAAAGCACTTCTGCCGCATCATTTTCATGCATCATCGTCTCATCGTTTTCCCAGATATAGACAGAGTCCTTTCCAACGCTGAGCAGCACCGGTATATCTTCTTCCCGGATGATATGCCCCTTACGGAAAACGGCATCCTTTGTCACACCCGGTATGATCTGCGTAATGTCATGGCAAAGTACCTGTCCGACCGCCTCCGTTGTTTTCATCCGTTTCATTTCTTTCACTCCTTCTGCCCTGTCTTTCAGGCTCTTCCACATTCACTGTCCGTCTGCATCAGAATATCCAGTCCATGCTCAATATTTCCGATCAGAAACTCCATACTTTCCGTTACTGCCTTGACACTTCCCGGAAGATTGATGATCAGCGTTCCTTTTCGTATCACAGAAACGCCTCTTCCGAGCATTGCTCTTTTTGTAAACTGCATGCTGCAGGCACGCAGTCCTTCTGCGATCCCAGGTGCATTACGCTCTGCCACATCCATCGTAGCTTCCGGCGTAATATCGCGCGGTGAAAATCCGGTTCCGCCTGTTGTCAGAATCAGATCACATTTCACCTCATCAGAGAGGCGGATCAGCTCCCTGCGGATCTTTTCCCGGTCATCCGGAAGCATCGTATATGAAATTACTTCATACTTATCTTTTGGCAGTAATTCCTGAATCTTCGGACCGCTCAAATCCTGCCGTTCACCTTTTGCTCCTTTGTCACTCAATGTGACGATTCCCACTTGATACATATGGATTCCCCCCTTATTTTAGCATATTGGACACTCTGTTTTCGTCCGTTTGCTCCCAATCTCAACATTTAACGGCATGATTTCTTATAATGTCCGCTCTTTCCGCCAGCCTTTTCCAGCAGATGAATATCCGTGATCTCCATGGCCCGATCCAGTGCTTTGCACATATCGTAGATGGTCAGCAGTGCAATGCTCACTCCGCTCAGTGCTTCCATCTCCACACCGGTCTTTCCGAAGCAGGCCGTTGTGCAGACAGCTTTTATGCTCTTTTTTTCTTCATTTAATTCAAAATCCACATCACATTTTGTCATTGCGATCGGATGACACAGCGGAATCAAGGATGCATTGTTTTTTGCCCCCATGATCCCGGCGATGCGGGCAATTCCAAGTACATCTCCCTTTTTTGCCGTTCCCTGCGAAATTGCCGCAAAAGCATCCTCATTTACAAAAATGGTGCCCTCCGCTTTCGCCACACGGTATGTATCTGCCTTTTCATGGACATCCACCATATGTGCCTCGCCGCTTTCATTGAAATGTGTCAGTTTCTTTTCATTCATACTGTTTCTATCCGTCCTGTTAATCTGTTTCGACTATTTTATCCGCATTATCCTCATTTTAAACCATCTGTCAGATTGTTTCACCTGTGTCTGACTCGATTTTAGCTGCACGTATTTACATGATGACAAACCGCTTCCAGCACGCTGCCGCCGATACTTCTGGCTTTATCTGAAATCGTAAAACAGTTTTTCAATTCACCTTCTCTTGGATCAATATCTGCGATCTTAAATCCTTTCGGGAAATGATAGCCTTCTCGGATCAGACCTCGGATAATGCCGGTGATTGTTGCCGGAACTGCTACCGATGCACCGCTAAAATTTCCGGATTCATCCATGTTTTCATAAATTCTGGCAATCTCTGTGCCCGCTTCCACTACATCACCGATCTGGTGGATATTTTTGATAAATCCTTCTGTCGGTGCATGGATCACGCGTTCTTTTGTAAATCCACCGATATTGCCCGGAATCCCGGTATTCGGAAGTGCCGATCCTTCTTCTAAAATTCTTGCCAGATTATGTCCACGCATCGATTCGATCACAAGATCCACATCGACCCCGGCCGTAAATCCAGGCCCGACTCCGATCACAAGCGGAGCCATCTCTTTTGTTGTTCCAAGGTTTTTCTTGGCAATGATCGCATCCACCACGACATCCGGATGCAGCTCTGCGATCGACGCTCCTTTGGAATCAACGAAAAGCGGTACACATCCTCCGGCAAAAACTTCTTCCATTTCAGATACAGAATCAATCCTCTGTGCCGTCACGCCTTCCACGGTCGCTTTTCCTTCGTAGACCGCCTCACAGAACGAAACCTGACGGCGGATCGCCGCCGGATGATCCGTTTCCAGCACCAGCACACGAAATCCCGCCCGGTGCAGACGGTGTACGATCCCTGTCGCCAGATCCCCTCCGCCGCGGCAGATGATCAAACTATTCCGTTTCATTTTAATCCTCCATTTGTTCCGCTCAGACTTTCGAAAAACCCGGTTTCAAGAATGCCCTTGGCATTCTTGCTGCGGTATCTGCCTGACAGAATCGAATGTTTTCCCCATCTTGCTTTGAAAACAGACAAGTTATTTTCTCATTATACCCGATTTTTTTCAGCCTGTACCGATACGCCCTTAAGATTCTGCGGATATGCTCTTCTGTCACTGCTTCTTCCGGCAGAATCTTTCTTTTTGGCAGCTCCATATCATCCCGGATAAGCTCTTCTTTCTGCATCTCATCAAAGCGAAAGATTACCTTCTTACAGGGTTTCCCAATATCCCACGTTCCAAGCACGAGATAAAGATCCGTCGTTCCCGAAAAAATCACCGGTTCTGCCCCGGAAGGATATTTCAGAGAATGGTGTTTCGCTCCGTCCGCTTCTATCAGAGCAATATCCGCATAATGCAGCAATTCTCTTAATGTATGCTCCGGAAGTGCCTGCATTTTCTGCGGATTTTCGGAGCATTGTATGCCCGCCATACAATAGTGATCTCTCTGTAATTTCTCCCGTATAGAAAAAGCATCGCCGGAGAGGTCTGTGCCCGGCTCTGCGAACATATGCGTTGTCGTCGTCACCAGCACAGCATTTCCTTTCCTTTGATATTCTTCTGCCAGTCGATGGATCAGGGTCGTCTTTCCGCCCGCTCCTATGACTGATATGATTTTTTTCATTTATTTATCTTCCAGTTCCCACATTTCACGAACCGGTTTGGATTCTTTCGGCAGAACGATATTTAAAATGATCGCTGCCAGAGAACATGGTACGATTCCGGAACCGCCAAAGATCAGCTGTACATAATACGGCAGATGAGCGGTTGCCCCTGTGGTTGCTCCAAGACCATATCCGAGACCGATCGCTACGGAAATAATCGTAATCTCACGGCTGCCGATCGGATGCTTTGTGATCAGCTGGATACCGGAAATCAGAATCGATGCGAACATCATAACGGCTGCCCCTCCGAGAACCGACTGCGGCATGATGGACATCAGTGCACCGATCTTCGGGCAGAATCCACACAGAATCAGGAAAATCGCTCCCATGGAGATTGCAAAACGGTTGACAACTTTTGTCAGAGAAACCAGTCCCACATTCTGCGAGAATGAAGTATTCGGCAGTACACCGAACAGTGCCGCAAAAGCGGATCCGAGTCCGTCACAGATCACACCGCCGGACAGCTCGGAATCGGTTGCTTCACGATCCATACCGCCCTCAATACAGGCCGAAATATCACCGACTGTCTCAATCGCCGTTACAATAAACATAATGCCGATCGGGATGATCGCACTTGCCTGGAATGTGATCTTTACATCAGAAAGAGCACCAAAACCAATAAAACTCGGCACAGCGATCCACGCTGCATTTTTTACCTGGGCAAAATCAACAACCCAGGAGTACGTATACTGAACACCATCTGCATCGATACCGGTGTGCGGAAGCGTAAGTGTCATAATGATCGCCACAACATATCCTGCCAGAATACCAAACAGGATCGCAGACGAAGAAAGGATACTTTTCTGCGGTGCGAAATGTTTCAGCAGTACGATCACAACCAGTACTACAAATCCCAGAAACAGATTCGGAAGTGAACCATAGTCCGCTTTGCCGCTTCCTCCGCAGAAATAGTTGATACCAACACCAAGCAGTGATAATCCGATTGCAATAACAACCGATCCGGTAACGATCGGCGGGAAAAATTTACGAAGCGGTTTCAAAAATGCTCCGAGAACACTCTCGAAAATACCGCCGACAATACAGGCTCCCATAATCGCACCATAAGCAAGAATACCGCCGCCGCATGCTGCCACGGTATTGTTCAGAACTCCGAGAAATCCGGATGACGTTCCCATAACGATCGGCACTTTTCCTCCGACCGGACCGATGGAAAACATCTGAACCAGTGTAACAACTCCGGCGATGATCATTGCATTCTGGAGCAATGCCGTACGAAGTTCGCCAAATCCTGCATCTGCGGTCAGTCCACAGACTCCCATCACGATGATCAGCGGTGTCAGGTTTCCGATAAACATTGCCATGACATGCTGAAGCCCCAGCGGGATCGCCTGAGAAAGAGGAATTCTTCCCTCAAAATTGTACGGAGAAGAATAACCTTCTGCCTTTTTCTCATTTGTCGCTTTCATAAAATAAACAGCCTCCTTAATTTTTACATATATTCCATGTTTCTTTCTTATTTTACAAAGATATATTTCTGCGGTCAATTCCTAATTTCAGTTTTTTTCAGATAAAAAAATCCCCGCCTGACATCTTTTGTTTATATTGACTTTTAGAGTTAAGACTCTACAATAATAAAAAAAGATTTTCACCAAAAAAGGAGAGAGAACATGAAAAAACAAATGTATCCGCAGCCTTCAAAAAACCGGGTGCAGTCACCGGTTTTACTGCAAAGTCAGATTATTATTATGGCGGTGTAAAGCTTAAATGGAAAAAAGTACGAAATGCAAAATACTCCGAAATCTACTGGAAAAAATCAAAAAAAGGGAAGTTTGAAAGGTATTGGAGCACCACGAGCACTCCAGATTATAGTTTCGGAATTGGCTCAGATTTTCAGTTGGGTAAAACCTACTATTTTAAAGTAAGAGCCGTCAGTGGAAATAAAAACGGAAAATTCAGTCCTGTTAGATCCATTATCGTTCCAAAGAAAGTAGAAATTACAATGGACAACTGGATGCAGTATTACGAAGTATCACCGTGCAATTCTTCTATAGATTATAATGCTTTTGGTGAAATTGAATCTTTAGATCATCAGCATACTTTACAGCTTAAAAATAACTATATTCTGCATCCTTGATAAGTGGTAAACTTATACCTGAAGCGGCCGCACCTGTGATAATGAAAATCACAGATGTGACCGCTTTTTTATTTTTCTGTTGCTGTTTCTTATTTCTTATGTTGCATTTATTTTATTTTTTAATTTTCTTGAAATAATGAGAGTTTCATGGTAATATACTTTCAAAGCATATTTTTCTTAAAGTTCCTGGCATCATGCCATCTATATTATCTCATTCACATTTCAGAAATTCATGCTTTTCATTCAAATAAATCAATTAAAAAGCAGGAGTTTCCAATTGTGGCAGATAGGTATGTAGTATGGCTGTCCCACATTCGTACACTCCTGTAAAAGGAGGTACTGCCTATGGCACACAAAAAGCAGCTGAGAAGCAATCGTAACTATAAGGATACCGTATTCCGTATGCTGTTTTCTGACCGGAAGAATTTACTGTCCCTTTATAACGCAGTCAGTGGGGCTCATTATGAAGATCCGGAAATGCTGGAAATCGTCACCCTGGAAAATGCTATTTACATGGGAATGAAAAATGATCTGGCTTTTATCATTGATACCGATTTGTTTCTCTATGAACACCAGTCAACTTATAATCCCAATATGCCCTTGCGTGATCTATTCTATATTTCCAGTGAATATCAGAAACTGGTAGATAAGAAATCTCTCTATTCTTCCGTATTACAGAAAATACCGGCACCACAGTTTATCGTATTCTACAATGGCACAGAAAAGAAAAAGGACAGCTGGGTAAACCATTTGTCGGAGGCTTTCAAAAACCTGTCCGGCAATCCAAAGCTGGAACTGGAAGTGCTGACCCTAAACATTAATGAGGGGCATAATCCCGAACTCATGGAACAATGCCAGACCTTGAGAGAATATGCACAGTATGTAGCGTGTGTTCGAAGATATGCGAAGGAATTTGAATTGAACAAAGCAGTTAAGCTGGCAGTCGATGAATGTATCCGTAATAACATTCTTTCCGAATTTCTTCGTGCAAATAAATCGGAGGTGATCTCTATGAGTATTTTTGAATATGACAAAGAAGAGGAAGAACGAAAGTTACGAAAAGCTGAGTATGAGGCCGGTGTTGCGGCTGGTATGAAAGACGGCATGAAAGCTGGCGTTGCAGATGGCATTTCAAAAGGTAAAATACTTGCAAAAAAAGATGCTGCCTCTTCTCTTATTACTCTTGGATTAACAGTTGAACAGATTTCCTCTGCACTGAAAGTAGATGTGGAAACTGTAGAGAAATGGATTGCTGATAAGTAGCAAAATAAAAAGTTGTGGCGGAGGTTTGTGTAAATGTGCAAATGAACGCCATAGAAATGAGTTTATAAAATATGATGCCATGATGATTCGAAAACAATCTCCTGACACGCTGCGTTTCCTATTCGGTTCGCTCGCCTGTTAGCCGCCCTTCGCCTAAACTCGCCTCTTCGAGGCTC
>OGIO01001144.1_pt1 | contig 24357 bp, 23 predicted proteins | sample 1571841 | NCBI WGS metagenome assembly OGIO01 (sample SAMEA2582111, study PRJEB24529) | metagenome | biome: Human gut stool | place: China | collected 2011
TGTCAGCAAAGCTGACCAGAATCGCGTGCCAAGTCTCACGTGCGTTCGACTTGAATATCGTCACTGTGCTTTTTATATATTTAGTTTCACGTGAAACATAGCGATGTGAAACGCAAAATGTGGTTGTTTTATAGAAAAGAGAAGACAAAGAGAAAACAACTGTACTTTTTATTGGACATGTTGTACTGTATAATGAAGTATAGAAGACGTGGAAAGGAAGGTATGGGGAATGGAGAATGAGAAAAAAATCAAAAAAGTCTATTTTACGTTGACGGGTACGAAGTATCATTATGGAATGGATTTTCTGGAAAAGGGTATGAAATTATATCTGGAAAAGGAACCGGATAATAAATATGATAAAGAAGCAATTATGGTAAAAAAAGAAGGACTTGGATTGATTGGTTATGTGGCAAACAGTACATATACAGTAATCGGAGAAAGTATGAGTGCAGGTCGTTTATATGATAAGATTGGAAAGAAAGCAACAGCGAAAGTTGTTATGCTGACAAATGCAGGTGTTATCTGCAAAATCTGTAAAAAAAGTCTGCTGGAGTACCAGCAGCAAAATAAAGAAATCGAGAAAAGCGAAGAGCCGGTTAAACAGAATTAAAAGAGTTTCACAACGTTTTCACTCTATATGTTATACTGATTTCAACAATGAAAAAGGGAGAAAGGTATATGCCTAAAGGTACAAATCAAAAGTTTAAATTGTACAGACTTGCACAGATTATGCAGGAGAATACAGATGACAGCCATTATATGACAATGCTGGAAATTATGGTTGAGCTGAAAAAATATGGAATAACAGCAGAAAGAAAAAGTATTTACAGTGATCTGAAAGATCTGGAACAGATGGGCATAGAAGTTCAGGGGGAAAAGACAGGAAAATATTATCAGTACCATGTTGTAAATCGCCCTTTTGAACTTGCAGAACTGAAACTTCTGGTAGATGCAATTCAGTCATCGAAATTTATTACAGAGAGAAAAAGCAATGCACTGATTAAGAAAATAGAGAAAATGGTCAGCAAATATGAGGCAATGACACTGCAAAGACAGGTTTATGTTTCCGGGAGAATTAAAACGATGAATGAAAGTATCTACTATACGGTAGATGCTATTCACAATGCAATATCTGAAAATCGAAAAATTAAGTTTCAATATTTTCAATGGACGGAAAAGAAAGAAATGAAATTGCGACATGGCGGAAAGTATTATCATATCAGTCCGTGGGGGCTTTCGTGGGAAGGACAAAACTATTATCTCGTAGGTTATGATTCTGAAGCAGAAAAAATAAAGCATTATCGGGTGGATAAGATGCTACATATCCAGGTGTCAGAAGAAAAGAGGGAAGGTGAACAGCATTTTCAGCAGCTTGACATGGCTGATTATGCAAAAAAGAGTTTTGGAATGTATGGGGGAAAAGAACAGCTAGTAAAATTAAAAATTAGAGATACGTTGGTGGGAGTGATGATTGATCGTTTTGGAAAAGATGTGATGATTATTCCTGAGGATAAAGGTCATTTTATCGTTCCGGTCTGCGTATATGTCAGCAGACAGTTTTTAGGCTGGGTGTTTTCTCTCGGGGACAGCATAGAAATTCTTTCGCCGCCACAAGTGGTTGAGCAGATGAAAGCGGAGAGTGAAAGGTTGTTTCGACAATACCATTAGAAATACAGAAAGAGCGGCTGAATCATGTAAAATCATGATAGCAAAAGATAAAAAGCAAAAAACTATTTCGATGGAGGGCATTCATATGAACTATGTAGTGATTGATCTGGAAATGTGCAAAGTACCAAAAATGTATCGAAACAAAATGTATAAATATGCAACAGAGATCATTGAAATTGGGACAGTTTTATTGGATGAAGATTTCAGGCAGATTGCGACATTAAGACAGTATGTGCATCCGGAATATGGAGTATTGGATCACTATATCAGCAATTTGACAGGTATTCAGAATGTTCAGATAAAAAATGCACCATTACTTGAGGAAGCCCTGAAACATCTGACGAATTGGCTTGGAGACAGGGAGTATAAAGTTTTTGCGTGGAGTGAGTGTGACTTTGCTCAACTGAGAAGGGAAATAAAAAGTAAACAGATAGAAGATGAGCAAATCCAAAATTTCATGCAGCCAAAGCGTTGGGTTGATTATCAGGATGTGTTCGTGAAACGAAGCGGATTCTCCAGAGCGATTTCTTTAAGCGAAGCGTTGATACTTTGCGGTATGGAGCCTTACGGCAGACTGCATGATGGTCTGGATGATGCAGTTAATACGGCAAAGTTGATTGAGATGCTGGAATTAAATCCAAATTATCAAATTCACAACTATGAAAAAGAACTTGCAATTTCTGCCGAACCGTTGCAGTTTTGCATGGGAGATTTGTTCACAGGAGTTAAGCTTGAGTGCATAGCTTGATGATGTGGAACGGAGTATAGACTGCACGGCGATTCTGCTGGATAAATGTCAGCCAAGCTGACCAGAATCGCGTGCCAAGTCTCAAGTGTGTTCAACTTGAACAGCTGTGCTGCATCTTTTTGTTGTCCACAATTTTCTTTGTTTCACGTGAAACAAAACGGTCTATTCTCCAAAGAAAAGTTTCATATCGTTTTCTACGCTGTCTATTCCGGCAATTCCAAAATTATCAATGAGTACTTTTGTTACATTAGGACTGAGAAATGCAGGGAGTGTCGGTCCGAGGTGGATATTTTTCACACCAAGATACAGGAGGGAGAGAAGCACAATAACGGCTTTCTGTTCGTACCAGGAGATATTATAAATGATTGGAAGCTCATTGATATCGTCGAGTTCGAATACTTCTTTTAATTTCAATGCGATCACAGCCAGAGAGTAAGAATCATTGCACTGGCCGGCATCTAAAACGCGAGGAATTCCGTTGATATCTCCAAGATCCAGTTTATTATATTTATATTTTGCACAGCCGGCAGTGAGGATGACAGCGTCTTTTGGAAGAGCTTTCGCAAAGTCGCTGTAATAGTTACGGCTCTTTGCACGTCCGTCGCAGCCTGCCATTACTACGAATTTTTTGATGGAACCGGATTTTACGGCAGCTACAATCTGATCAGCAAGAGCCAGTACCTGTGCATGTGCAAATCCGCCGATAATTTCCCCTTCTTCAATCTGAGCAGGTGGGGCACATTTTTTTGCGTGTTCGATGATCACAGTGAAATCTTTGTTCACAGCAGAAGCACTGCCGTTTTCTGCTGAAATATCTCCAATATGCTGACAGCCAGGATATCCGGCTGCACCGGTTGTGTATAAACGGTCTTTATAGCTGTCTTTTGGCGGAACGATACAGTTGGTTGTCATCAGGATCGGACCGTGGAAAGCTTCAAATTCATCTTTCTGTTTCCACCATGCATTCCCATAATTTCCCACAAAGTTTTGATATTTTTTAAAAGCCGGGTAGTAGTGTGCCGGAAGCATTTCGGAGTGTGTATAGACATCTACGCCAGTTCCCTGAGTCTGTTCCAGCAGCATTTCCAGGTCTTTCAAATCATGACCGGATACGAGAATGGCAGGGTTGTTTCTGACGCCGATATTGACTTTGGTAATTTCCGGATTACCATAAGTTTCTGTGTTGGCTTTGTCGAGGAGAGCCATGCCATCCACACCATATTTGCCGACTTCCAGAGCCAGGGCAACCAGTTCCTCTGCACCTAAAGAATCATCAAGCGTTGCAGCCAGAGCCTTCTGAAGAAAAGCATCCACGTTTTCATCATCGTGCAGAAGGGCATTAGCGTGTTTGGAGTAAGCAGATAATCCTTTTAATCCATAAGTAATCAGCTCACGCAGGGAACGGATATCTTCGTCTTTTGTAGACAATACACCTACTTCTGCAGCTTTTCCTTCAAAACTGTCTTCAGTGCCATCCCAGAGGGTTGCGGATGGAAGAGAAGAAGATGCGGAGAGCTGTTTGATAAGGTTTCTTTTCACTTCGAGCGAAGTGTGGATACGTGAAACAATCGCATCTTTATCAAAATTTGCATTTGTTATTGTGACAAAAAGGTTTAAGGTGATCAGATGATTGATGTCGGTACTGATCTCAACGCCTTCTGCCCGAAGCTGTGTGGTTACTGCGGACAGACCTTTTGTTACAAATACCAGAAGATCCTGCATGGCGGCCAGATCTGGTTTCTTTCCACAGACTCCGACTCTGGTACATCCGGTGCATCCTGCGGTTTCCTGACACTGATAGCAAAACATAGTTTGATTCATAAATGAAATCCTCCTTTAAGATGACAGTGCAAACTGTCTTTTATTTATCTCAGTCGAGAAGACTCCCACTTCTGTAAGTGGTGAGTAATAACAAGTCTTTCTCAGTGGAAGTACAATCTCCGATTGAGATATGCTCTGTACGGGCGATGCCTGCTTCGTATTCTTATCTCAATATCATTTGAAAAAAGTTATTCTCTTTTGTATAATACTTGTATTGTGTTTGTCATGTGAGTAAAAGTATCTACTGAGGCAGGTCTTCCTGGTACTGCACGTGACGTTTGTAAATATAATGGAAAAATGAAAAGAAATCGGTTGTTTTAACAACGAAGGAGAAAAATATATGTTGAAAAAAATGGAAATAAAAGATTTTGACCAGGTATATACCTTGATGGAAGAAAGTTTTCCGAAAGACGAATACAGAGATTATCAGAAACAGAAGGAACTGTTTCAAAATCCAGAGTATCAGATTTTGATAGAAAAAGATCCAGAGTTCCAGAAAATCAAAGCATTTTTTGCAGCATGGGAGTTTGAAACTTTTATTTACGTGGAACATTTCGCAGTCAATCCGGTATTGAGAAATGGAGGCGTAGGAAGCAGGATGCTAAAAGCATTGAAAGAAGACGCAGAAAAAATGATCATTCTGGAAGTGGAACCTCCGACAGAAGAAATAGCAGTAAGGAGAGTTAGGTTTTACGAGAGAAATGGATTCTTCTTTAATGATTATCCATACATTCAGCCATCCATGGGTGAAGGGCGTAAAGAGACACCGCTTTTTCTGATGAGCACAGAGAGAAAAATTGACGAAGAAGAGTATAGAATGATTCGCAATACACTGTATACGAAAGTTTATGGAAAGAAAGACGTGCTGGAAAGAGAAAGATTTATTGATATGTGTTAGTTTCACGTGAAACATAATTTCGGATAAGCTAATTTGGACGGATATGCGTGAGATTTAGAACACGATTCGGGTCAGGTTAGCCAGCCGACTGAAACAAATGCTCCGCTGGTAACAAATTTGTGTCAGGGTGGTGAAATGCAATCCCCCGTCTGATATAGATTTGACAGATTGTGGAAGTGCACAGAAGAAAAATAAAAAGAGCATATAAGCTAAAAAAGAAAATGCTTTACTTATATGCTCTCTTTGTATATCGGATGTGAAATGACTTCTGCCTCTGCAATCAGTCAGAGGTATTCTTGAATGTTAATGATCAGTGGTGACCACAGCCGTGATTTCCACAGGCGTGTCCCTCTTCGTGACTGTGGTGGCTACATGTAGCACCGGCAGAGGTCAGCTCGCCACGCAGGTAAGCTTCGACTGCTTTGTCCGTGTCTCCGGATGCACCGGAACATAAGGTAATGCCGGCATTTGCGAGAGCTACCTGAGCACCGCCGCCGATGCCTCCGCAGATCAGTACATCGATCTGGTTACCGGAAAGAAGTCCGGCAAGAGCACCGTGTCCAATACCATTTGAGCCCATTACCTGGCTGTTTACGATTTTATTGTTTTCCACTTCATAAATTTTAAAATTTTCTGTTCTTCCAAAATGCTGGAATACTTCTCCGTTTTCATATGTTACAGCAATTCTCATGACGTTTTCTCCCTTTTTCTGCATATAATTTACTGGCTGCGTGGATTTACAGCAGTTTTCACAGCATGGACTTCCATCACATAAAATGTAATTTCCACCCTCGATGCGGATGGATTTTCCAAGGACAATGCTTTCGGCAATTTTTTTTCGCGCGGAATTATAAATTAACTGTGCAGTTGTACGTGCAACACACATCTTTTTTGCACATTCTTCCTGGCTCAGACCTTCCATATCAATTTGCCGTATGGCTTCGTATTCGTCTACTGTCAGTGTAGTTACATCGTCCAGTCCGTTTTCAGACTGAAAAATCACATAATCAGGTTCTCTGCAAATCCTTCTTTTTCTACATTTTGGCATAAGTTTTTCTCCTTTTATTGGCATATGCCAATAAAAATAATAGCATAGGTAAGTTAAAAAGTAAAGAGGACATTTGAAATCAGAGGTCAGGTATTCAAAGAATCGAACATTTCTGACCTGGAACAGGGAATTTCGAATTACAGTTTTGGCTGGTATCGCATGCTGGATACGTTGTAAACGGTAACGAATGCCAGCGGATCTTCTTTTGTAATATAGTTCATAAGTTTCTGATATTCAGATTTGTCCACGATGGTAATGATCTCGTTTCTCTTTTGCATGTTGTAGGCTCCGATGGATTCATAAATGGTAGCTCCGCTGTGCAGATCGTGAATGATAAAATTACGAAGTTCTTCTTCTTTTTTTGTAATAATGCAGACACGACGCTTGATGTTATGGTCGAAAATAAAGTGGTCAAGAACCATACCGTTGAAATAAGTTCCGAGGATACTGAGCACTACGGTCTTCTTATCGTAGACGAGTGCGGCAGAAAGTGCAACACACATTCCAGAAAGAGACATGGCTTTTCCTAAATCTATATGTGCATATTTATTCAATATTTTTGCAACAATATCCAATCCGCCGGAAGAAGCATTGCGGTTAAAAAGGATGCTTAATCCGACACTGACAACGAGAATATAGCAGAGCACATCCAGTTCCTGACTGTTTGTCATGGAGCCAAAATCTGGCAGGATCATTTCAAAGAGCCAGAGAAAGAATGGAAGCATAATGCTGGTATAAACGGTTTTAACGCCAAATTCCCTGCCACAGGTGAAAAAACCGATGATCAGGAGAGCAATGTTCAGGATCATGCTGATCGCAGACAGAGGGAGCGGAATAAAGTTTGTCAGTACAATACCAAGCCCGGAAATACTGCTGACGGAGGTATGGCTTGGAACAAGAAAAAAGTAAACTGCAGCGGCAATGATCGCGACAGCAACCGTCAGAATAAAAGTTTCTTTCAGGACGTTTAAATAGTTTGTTTTTGTTTTCATTATTTGCCTCGTTTATCAATAAAATTTAGTGTCCGCAACAAGAATGCCAGGGCATCCTCATATATTTAAATTAAAAAAATCAGATAAAAACCAATAGTTATTGCTAAAAATCATACAATTTCGATGGATTCAAGATCATTCGGAATGTAAAGATTGCCGGAAAAATAAGATTCTCCTTCAGCTGAATACAGTTCTTTACGGTTCTGGATGTTTTTGTCCTCTGTGTGATAGAGAACAAGGTTCGGAACATGAAGCTTCTGGGCAAGTTCACAGGCGTCTTTTACGGTTGAATGGTGCTTCTCGTAAGGGCTGAAAAGGTCTCTTTCAGAGTAGAGGCAGAAAGCTTCGTGCAGGAGCCATTCGCAGCCTTCTACGTAAGGCTTTTCACAGTCGTTATAAGGCTCATCGCCGCAACAGACGAGCTTTTTGCCACTGTTCAGTTCCATAGAAAAGCCAAATTGCTTTGCTTTGGTGGATTCGATATCGAAAAAGGTCACATTTCGGTCGTTGATAGTGCGAGTTTCAGCATCGGAAACACAGACCAGATGTAGCCTGTCACCGATAAAACGAGTCTGTTTCTTTGGGAGGAACTGTTCGACTAGGTTATGGAGCAGGGAAATGACCTCCGCGTGACCATAAATAGTGGCTTCTCCTTCATATTTGCCGCTGTTCATATTCTGACAGATCATGCGGATCATCCAGATGATACCGATTAGATGGTCGATGTGTTTGTGGGTGATAAAGATTTCACGCATATCCATCCAGTTAAAACCGGCGTGTTTTAACTGATGAAGAATGGCGCTGCCGCCACCGCCGTCCACCATAAAATATTTTTCATTTTCTTCCAGGACAAAACAGGTATTGTAACATTCGGTTACAAGTGCGTTTCCGGTTCCTAACATTGTTAATTTCATATGTAACACCTTCCTTTGAAAAAAACAGTAAAGAGGAAATCTGCTACGGTAAAAAGAAACAGATTTCTGGTTACAAGTTTCCGTTAAAATGTCCGTTTTAGAGGCTTAAATATGGATTTCCAATATATTGCACATAAGAAAATGAAATAATGTGGGAACGATTTCATATTGCAAAAAATGCCGGAAAATCAAGGCTTTTCGGGAATATGAGTATTGAGAAAAGCTTCATATCTGACCCAAAACAGACATATAATTATTACAGGAATGCTGTTTACAGCCTGTAAACCGTCGGATATACGCTGCATATAAGGAGATGCAGGCTATCCAAAGTATATTTTGCAGTAAAAAAGGAAATATTGCAAGAGAAATAAATTGGTGTTTTCTAAATAAAACGTCACATATAATGGTATTTATGCATAAAAATAAACGCTTTATGCATAAATGTATACATATGCATAAAAAGAAAACAAGGGAATTATACTGCATAATAAGTGATGTTACGAGACGAGAAAGGGAACAAAAAACACCAGATTGACTGAAAAAATGAGGAATTAATACTTGTTTTTTCTGAGTATATATTTGATCGTCCTGGCTTTCCTTGCACTTTGAGTGTGGCAATGTTAAAATCAAAAAAAGAGTGAAAAGGAATCGTAAAACAAAGATAGAAATTTTGAAGAGATGAAACGATTGTGCCATTGATCAATATGGATTTTGATGGTTTGAGGACTGCAATTATTGAGATGTTATCCGGCGTATCGGTAGAAGTGGACGTATCTTCTTTCCAAAATGATATGACCAGTTTTGTGAATAAAGATGATGTGTTCACGTATTTGATACACTTAGGTTATCTTGCAAACAAAGAAACATCAGTGCATGATAGAAAAAGTGTGCATTTGATGAGGAAGGACAAAAAATTGAAGATAAGAACAGCAACAATAGATGATCTGGAAATGATAGCCGCTGTGGAGGCAGAATGTTTCCCGGCGGCAGAGGCAGCAACCAAAGAAGAGTTTGCAAAAAGGCTGCAACATTATAGTGATCATTTCTGGCTTATGTTTGAGGGGGAGAAACTGATTGCTTTTGTGGATGGATTTGTTACGGATGAAGCAGATCTGACGGATGAAATGTATGAAAAAGCGGAGCTGCATAATGAGCATGGAGCATGGCAGATGATTTTCGGCGTAAATACAATCCCTGCCTGTCGCAGGCATGGATATGCGGGAGAACTGATCTGCAGAGCAATCCAGGATGCGAAGAAGCAGGGACGAAAAGGTCTTGTACTTACGTGTAAGGACAGGCTGGTTCCATATTATGCAAAATTTGGTTTTGTAAATGAAGGAGTCTCTGATTCCGCACATGGAAATGTAGTGTGGAATCAGATGAGACTGATTCTCTAAAAAATGCGATTTCCATTTCGATCAAAATGTGCCCGAAGAGCCTTTTCGGTAAAGAAAATCGGAAGGATCAGCGGAATCAACTGCAGGAAGGTGATGATCAGGCCCATATTGCCGACCGGATCATTGCCTTTTCCAATTACAAAAAGCATTGGAATGACAGAAGGTATGATCAGAATCCAGCCAAGGGTACGCCAGATTTTCCCAAAATAGTGATGGGCAAACTGCCAGGTATCTGCATTTTTCATAGACATGGAAGTGCGGTAGCCAAAAGCTGAATTGATTTCCTTTGGAGCACTTCTGGAAAAAAGTCCGCCAAAGATGATCATCAGGAATGGAATCAGCAGAACCGTTACACACATAAAAATCCAAAATCCCATAAAAATCCTCCTTTCGAAAGTCGAAAAATCCCAAGCGTATCTTAGAGGGGAGAAAGGTGTAGTTAAGGATAATATAAGACTAAAATGGGAGAAAAGCAAGATGAAGTTGGGCATTAAGAAAACTTATATGTAAAATATGACGCCATGATGATTCGAAAACAATCTCCTGACACGCTGCATTTCCTGTTCGGATTCATCATGGCTGTATTATTTTACACACTATTTTTTACGATACCCGTATCAGCACCACTGCCACATCGTTTACATTTGTCCCGGTTGCTCCGGTGATGATCAGTCCTCCTGTCTTTTTCAGTGCATGGTAGGTATCATTCTCTTTCAGCACTTCATAGACATCAAGTCCTGCCTGTTGCATTTTTTCTTTTGTATTTTCATCGCAATAGCCACCGGCTGCATCGGTCGGTCCGTCGCTTCCGTCGCTTCCGACGCTGAAAATGGCAGTATTTCTGCATGCAGCCAGTCCTTCTGCCGCCGCAAGTGCCAGCTCCTGGTTGCGTCCGCCGAGTCCTTTTCCTGTCACGTGGACGATCGTCTCGCCTCCCGCAATAAAAGCAAGGCTTTTGTCTGTATTTTGATGTGTTTTTGCGATCGCTGCTAAAAATGCTCCTGCTTCTTTTGCCTCACACTGCAGGGCATCTGTGAGGATCATGCTTTCGTAGCCAAGTTTTTCGCAGGCTTCTTTTGCTGCCAGGCACAGATTTCTGACGCTTCCGGTGATCCTGGTTTCCACATTTGTTACTGCTTTTGGTGTTTTCATCTCCAGTAATGTTCTTGCCTTCTCACTGAGTTTTAAGTGATATTTTTCAACGATTGCGATTGCATCGGATGCGGTCGAAGAGTCTGCATATGCCGGTCCTGATGCGATCATATCAAGCGGATCTCCGACGATATCGCTCAGTACGATCGCAAATATGGCTGCCGGTTCACAGAGTCCGGCAAATTTTCCGCCTTTGACTGCGGACAGTCTTTTCCGTATGGTGTTCATTTCTACAATATCTGCCCCGCATGCAAGCAGCTGCTTTGTTATATCCGATAATTCTTCTGTACTTATCAATGGTTTTTCAAAAAGGGCGGAGCCGCCTCCGGAAAGCAGAAATAATACCTGATCGTCTGCCTGCAATTCTTCTGTCAGCTCGATCACTTTCTGTGTGGCCGCAAAGGTATTTGTATCCGGAACCGGATGTCCTGCTTCAAAACATTCGATCCCCGGAATGTCTCCCTGAATATGTCCGTATTTCGTGATCACAATCCCTTTCTCAATCTGTCCATTCAGGATGTTTGCGGCTGCATTTGCCATCTGCCAGGCTGCTTTTCCAACCGCCACAAGGTAAAGTTTTCCTTTTACCGGTTTTCTGTTTTTCAGTGCCTGTTTCACTGCCTCATCCGGCAGTACTTTTGTGATCGCTTCTTTTATGATTTTATCTGCTTCTTCTCGTAGTGTCATATTATCCTCTCCCCATAAATTTGACTCAAACACACCTGTTTGTTGCCTGCTTCTTTTTAAGTCGAACGCACATGAGATCTGGCATGCAATTCTGGTCAACTCTGCTGACATTTACCCAACAGAATCGCTGTGCATCCTCGCGGAGCGTTTATCTTAGTCGGAGATTGCACTCCCACTAAGACAAATTTGTTGCTCGTCACTTATAGAAGTGGGAGTCTTCTCCGACTAAGATAAAAAGTTTTCTTCAGCTAAGAGACAAAAACGACAGAGAAAGTTTCCTCTCCCTGCCGCATTCTTGCTTTATTTATGCAAGTATCTCACATCTGCTCCTGATACTTGCTGCATTGCTGGACGCTTATTCAAAAATATCTTCGCCAAATCTTACTTTTGCGTATGCCTTGATTGCTTCTACGCATTTGTCAAATCCAAGCTTGCTGCTGTCCAGACACAGATCGTAATTTCTCGCATCGTTCCAGGTGCGTCCGGTATAATAATGATAGAAATCACCTCGATACTTGTCTGTCTTTGCTATAAATCTTTCCATCTCTTTTTCCGTCATGGAGTTGCGTTCCATACCACGTGCCAGGCAGTAATCCTGCGGTGCATGGATAAAGACGCTCATCACATCCGGGCGGTCTTTGAGAACAAAGTCTGCACAGCGTCCGATAAATACACAGGACTCTTTCTCTGCCAGTTCTTTGATCACTTTTGCCTGATAATTAAAGAGATTGTCTGCGGAGACAAATCCGCCATGATCTGGCTGGATCAGCCCGCCTTTGTAGATTCTTGTGGAATTTCCAAAGAGCGGATTATTGCGAAGTTTTTCATCTGCCTGATTGAACAGCTCCTCTTTGATTCCGCTGTCATCGGATGCCATACGCAGAATTTCTCTGTTATAACAGTTTACACCCAGATTTTCTGCCAGCATCTGACCGATGGTTTTTCCACCGCTTCCATACTGTCTTGCGATTGTAACGATCAGTTTTCCCATAGCACAAACCCCCTTTTATTCTCCAAGGTATGCTTTCTTGACAGACTCATCATTTAACAGCTTGTCTGCATCACCCTGTAAGATAATTTTGCCTGTTTCCAGGACATATGCTCTGTCTGCGATGGAGAGTGCTTTCTTTGCATTCTGCTCTACCAGAAGTACGGTCGTGCCGGCTGCACTGACTTTCTTGATAATTTCGAAAATCTCATTTACAAAAATCGGTGAAAGTCCCATAGACGGTTCATCCATAAGGATGATCTTCGGATGAGACATCAGTGCACGTCCCATTGCAAGCATCTGCTGTTCACCACCGGAAAGCGTACCTGCCATCTGGTTCTTACGTTCTTCCAGACGCGGGAAATGCTCATATACCATATCAAGTGTCTGCCTGATCTCGTCTTTGTCTTTTCGTGTATAAGCACCCATTTTCAGGTTCTGATAAACACTGAGTTGTGCAAATACGCGTCGTCCCTCCGGAACGTGTGCCATTCCCATAGAAACGATCTTGTGAGCCGGCACTTTTGTAATATCTTTTCCTTCGAAGAAAATATGACCTGATTTCACCGGTGTCAGCCCTGTGACTGCATGAAGTGTTGTAGTCTTTCCGGCTCCGTTGGCACCGATCAGTGCGATGACTTCTCCCTGATTTACTTCAAAGGAAATCCCCTTGATCGCCTGAATCATACCGTAATATACATTCAGATCTTTTACCTCAAGCATTGCCATAAGTCCATTTCCTCCTATTCTCCCAGATATGCTGTGATAACCTGCGGATCATTCAGTACTTCCGCAGTCGGTCCCTGTGCCAGTACTTTTCCGAAATTCAGTACGGTCAGCTCTTCACAGATACCGGAAACCAGTTTCATGTCGTGTTCAATCAGAAGGATTGTCATATTAAAATGATCACGCACAAAGCTGATCGTTTCCATCAGTTCTTTTGTCTCGTTCGGATTCATGCCGGCTGCCGGCTCATCCAGAAGCAGAAGCTTCGGATCAGTTGCAAGTGCTCTGGCGATCTCCAGTTTTCTCTGCTGTCCATATGGCAGATTAGAAGCCAGATACTCGGCATCTTTCTCAAGGTCGAACACTTTCAAAAGCTCCATCGCACGTTCATTCATCTCTTTTTCCACCTTACGGTAACGCGGCAGACGCAGAATCCCTTCGAGCGTATTGTAGTGATGATGATTGTGCAGTCCTACTTTTACATTGTCCAGTACGGACATCTGTGAGAACAGGCGGATATTCTGGAAAGTACGGGCGATACCTGCTTTGTTGATATCAATGGTCTTCTTTCCGGTAATGTCCTGTCCATCTAATTTTACAATACCTTCATCCGGTTTGTAAACACCTGTCAGCAAGTTAAATATGGTTGTTTTTCCGGCACCGTTCGGTCCGATCAGGCCATAGAGCTGACCTTTCCCGATATTCATATCAAATTCGGATACGGCACGCAGTCCTCCGAATGAAATGCTCAGATTCTTTACCTCTAACATGTTCTCCATATTATTTCGCCTCCTTTGCTTCTTTTCTCTTTGCAAGCAGACGCTTCGGTGAATAACGTTCTCTCATTTCCAGTGCTTTCGGGCTCCAGTTCAGAAGCATCATCACGATCAGGACGATTGCATAGATCAGCATACGGTAGTCATTCAGTCCGCGCAGAAGCTCTGGAAGCAATGTCAGTACAACGGCTGCGATCATAGAACCTCTTGTGCTTCCGATACCGCCAAGTACAACAAATACCAGGATCATGATCGACTGGTTATAACCAAAGTTTTTCGGCAGTGCAGTCAGGGTAGCCAGGTTATGTGCATACAGAACACCGGCAACTCCGGCAAGGGCTGCTGAAATAATAAATGCCATCAGTTTGTATTTTGTAATATTGATACCGACAGACTCAGCTGCGATACGGTTGTCACGGATAGACATGATTGCACGTCCGTCTCTGGAATGGATCAGATGCAGTACGATAACCAGTGTGATCAGTACCAGGATCACGCCGATGGTAAACGTAGAATCATTTGGCGTTCCGGTGATTCCCTGTGGTCCGTTAATGATAACATCTCCTCCGTCCATGTTCAGCGACATGGCATCCTTCATAGAAAAATGGAAACCATTTGCATCTTTTCCGATAAAGAATACGTTGATCAGGTTCTTGATGATCTCACCAAATGCCAGGGTAACGATCGCCAGGTAGTCACCTTTCAGTCGCAGTACCGGGATTCCGATGATCAGTCCGAACAGAGCCGCAACAGCAGCTCCGATCAGCAGTGCCAGAAAGAAACGAAGTCCATCCGGCATCATTCCTGCGGTGCATTTTGAGAAGAATGCACTGGAGAATGCACCCACACACATAAATCCTGCATGTCCAAGGCTCAGTTCACCTAAAATACCTACCACAAGATTCAAAGATACAGCCAGAATCACATAAACACAGAGCGGAACTAAAAGTCCCTTCATCAGACTGGAGATCTGACCTCCTGCCAGCATTGCTTCTACGATGATATAAGCGAGGATGACGATTCCGTATGTGATCAGATTGTTTTTTGTCGTTTTGTTTAATTTTAATTTTTTCATCGCTGCCACCTACACTTTCTCCTGAATCTGCTTTCCAAGCAATCCGCTTGGTTTTACCAGAAGTACAACGATCAGAACTCCGAATACGATCGCATCTGCCATCTGAGAGGAAATATATGCTTTGCCGAGAATTTCAATAATACCAAGCAAAATACCTCCGATCAGTGCTCCCGGAATCGATCCGATACCGCCAAATACAGCGGCTACGAATGCTTTGATACCAGGCATGGCTCCGGTGTACGGTGTCAGGGAAGGATAAGCAGAACACAGCAGAACAGCTGCGATTGCTGCCAGTGCAGAACCGATCGCAAAGGTAAGGGCAATCGTTCCATTTACATTGATGCCCATCAGCTGTGCAGCACCTCGATCCTCCGAAACTGCCAGCATTGCCTGACCTGCTTTTGTCTTGTTAATGAACAGTGTCAGACCGATCATGATGATCATACATGCAAGAACGGTAACGATCGTCTCACCGGAGATCGTCAGTTTTCCGCCTGCCAGCACAACTGCCGGAACTTTTACAACAGATGTAAAAGATTTTGTATCTGCACCGAACATCAGAAGTGCAAGGTTCTGAAGCAGATAGCTGACACCGATTGCTGTGATCAGAACAGCCAGCGGTGAAGATGCATTTCGAAGCGGACGGTAAGCAACCCGCTCAATAAGCAGTCCGAGGATCGTACAGATGACAACTGATAATATAACTGCCAGAATTGGATTCACGCCTAAAGAATTCATGGAGATAAAAGCTGCATAACCGCCTACCATGATGATATCACCATGTGCAAAATTCAGCATCTTTGCGATACCGTATACCATTGTATAGCCAAGTGCTATGATTGCATAGACACTTCCAAGGCTGATACCGTTGATCAGATAAGAAATAAAACTCATACGCACACCCCTTGTCGTATTTTAGATTCAACCATCGTTTTCCTGAAAAGAATACTTCACAGATATCAAAAACAGACTTTACAAGTTTATCTTTGATATCTGCGTATGGCTGTTTTCTGTGTTTGCCTACTTATTCAATAGGATTCGCTTATAACAGGAAAAAGGGCTGCCCATGGCAGCCCTCCTCTGGGCTTCCTTACCGAATTGTAAGTGCCTCTTCATTTTTATTATGATGATGTTGGGGGCAAAAATCCCCACCTGAGATGCCTGTGGATCTTCCGTGCTTCGCACTCCCACAATCGACACCGGCATCATTACATTGCTGTGTAAGCACCATCTTTGATCACGACAGCTTTTGGTGCCTTGTCCGGCTCACCGTCTGCTGTCCAGGTCATACCTTCACCGGTCAGACCATCGTAGCTGATCTCTGTCATGGCAGTTTTCATTGCATCACAGATGTCGCTTACGCTCATATCAGCTGTCACACCTGCTTTTTCTGCTGCTGCTTTCATGATATAGATTGCATCGTAAGTATCCGCTGCGAACTGGTTCGGTGTATCGCCGTAAGCTTCTTTGTAAGCAGAAACAAATGCCTGTGTCTTTTCATCATCTGCATCAGCTGCAAACGGTGTCAGAAGCATAACGCCATCAGCCAGTTTTGTATCGAAGTTCTTAACTGCCAGCAGACCATCCAAACCGTCACATCCGAAGAATGTCGGAGCATAACCCATGGAGTTTGCCTGTGTCAGGATCAGAGAAGCTTCTGTATAGTAGATCGGCAGGAATACCATGTCAGCACCTGCATCCTTTGCTTTCTGCAGCTGTACTGAGAAGTCTGTCTTGCTGTCTTCGGTAAATGCTTCAGCAGAAACAACTTCGAAGTCCTGATTTTTTGCCTCTTCTGCAAATTTCTGATAAACACCGGAAGAATATACATCAGAGCTGTTGTAGATAACGGCTACTTTTGATGCCAGCTTATTCTCACCGATGTATTTTGCAGATGCAGTACCCTGACCCGGGTCAGAAAAGCATACACGGAACGCATTGTCATATTTAATAGATTCAACAGCGGAACCTGACGGTGTCAGCTGGAACATATTGTCTTCATGTGTTTTTTCAACAACTGCTGTACAAGGTGTGGATGTAACAGTACCCATCAGCATCTGCATACCCCAGTCTTTCAGGGAGTTGTAAGCGTTTACCGATTTCTCTGCATCATGCTCATCATCTTCAAATTTAAATTCAACCTGCATGCCATTGATACCGCCTGCTTCGTTGATCTCTTTTACTGCCAGCTCTGCTGCATTTTTAACAGCCAGTCCATATACGGCTGCTCCTCCGGTGATCGGTCCGATTCCGCCAATCTTCAGTGTATCACCTGCTGTTGCTGAATCAGCAGTTGTGTCTGTGCTTGCTGTGTTGTCAGATTTACTTCCACATCCTGCCAAAGAAGCAGCTACCATAGAGACTGCTGCAACGGTAGCAAAAAATCTTGTGAATTTTTTCATAATATTTTTCCTCCTTCTAAAACTTCACTTTACAGATTTTTTATCTTTATTATATTTTAATAAAAAATCTTGTGTTCTATAATACCGCCGGGTTTTGTGCTTGTCAATTATTTTTTATGTTTTTACCTCGTTTGTACGAGATTCCGTAAATTTTTCGGTCGGTTTCTTTGACTTTTCCTGAATATTTCCAAAAATATTCTGAAAAAGTAATTGATGAAACAGAGAGAATTATTTTTAGAATTTCCCGCGATTCATAATAGTTTTTTTTCAGAAAATGTAGTAAAATAGAAAGGAATGCCAAAAAGAAGCTGAAAGGAGCTTAACTTGTGAAAAATTTAATTGTAGGACAGTCCGGCGGACCGACCGCCGTTATCAACAGCAGTCTTTACGGTGTGATCCGTGAAGGTTTTAACCGCAGCGAAGAGATTGAACATGTCTACGGCATGATCAACGGCATCCAGGGATTTTTAGACGGACGCTTTATGGATATGAAAGAACTGGATAACGATACACTGGAAGCTCTGCGTACAACTCCAGGGGCTTACCTTGGTTCCTGCCGTTTCAAACTTCCGGATGATTTAAATGATGCGATCTATCCTCTGCTGTTTCAGAAATTTGAAGAGATGAACATCGGTTACTTTTTTTATATAGGAGGAAACGATTCTATGGATACGGTCAGCAAGCTTTCCCGCTATGCTGCTGCCCACAACATTGATGTACGTATCATGGGTATTCCGAAAACGATCGACAACGACCTGATCCTCACCGACCACACACCGGGATTCGGCAGTGCCGCAAAATATGTGGCTGCTTCCGTCTGTGAAATCGGACTGGACGCTTCTGTTTATAATACAAAATCTGTTACCATCATTGAGATCATGGGCCGCCATGCCGGCTGGCTGACCGCAGCATCCGTACTTGCCCGCAAATTCGAGCAGGACAACCCGGTGCTGATTTATCTGCCGGAGGCGGATTTTGACCAGGAATCTTTCCTTGCTTCTCTGGAAGAATGTTTTAAGACAAAAAACAACCTGATCGTCTGTGTATCCGAAGGCATTCATGACAAGGATGGCACCTTTATCTGTGAATATGCAGCCTCTGCAGGTGTCGATGCATTTGGACACAAAATGCTGACCGGCTGCGGCAAATATCTGGAAAATCTGGTGCGTGACCGCCTCGGTGTAAAAGTTCGCTCGGTCGAGCTGAATGTCAATCAGAGATGTTCTGCCTTCCTGCAGTCTGAAACGGATGCACTGGAAGCTGCACAGGCCGGAGCTTTCGGCGTGACTTCTGCCATCAGCGGTGAAACCGGCAAGATGGTCAGCTTTGTCCGTAAATCTGACAAACCATACGTGATGGAATGTGGCCTTGAGGATGTCAACCTGATCTGCAATCAGGAAAAGACGGTTCCTGTTGAATGGATCACAAAAAACGGAACTGATATTGCTCAGGCATTTATTGATTATGCACTTCCGCTGATCCAGGGATCTCCGAAACTTCCCATGAAAGACGGACTGGCTGTGTACGCATACCGCAAGCCTGAGAAATAACCTCCACCTCTCCAAAACAGTCCGTCCAAGTCTATCTCACATGAGACTTGGCACACGTTTACAAACACTTCCGGCAATGACAGAGACGTAAGTCATCTCACATCTGATGCAAAAACAGCCGTAACCTTTCGAAAACAATTTTTGTTTCGAAAGGTTACGGCCTTTTCGTTTTAAAGCGAATATTTACAGCCTTTTTCGCTGCTTCTTGATCTGCGTTCCGTATTTTTTAATATGCTTTGCCCCAGTATACCATTTTTTTCGCCGGTTTTCCGCAGCATACGCATACGTCGGAAATGGTTTCCTGTTCAAACGGCATACAGCGTGATGTGATTCCTGCATCTTCTTTTAATTTATCTTCACATTCACGTTCACCGCACCACATAGCCTTGATAAATCCTGGTTTGTTGTCTGCGATGTCTTTTAACTCTTCCATGTTATGAGCAACATAAGTATGTGCATCTCTGTGTTTGCGTGCTCTCTCCAGCATATCTTTCTGCATGCTATCCAGGATCTTCGGCAATTCTGCTGCCAGTTCGTCGATTGCTACGGTGATCTTTTCACGAGTGTCACGGCGTACGACAACAGCCTGACCTGCTTCGATATCTTTTGGTCCCATCTCCACACGAACCGGAATACCGCGCATCTCCTGCTCGGAGAATTTCCATCCCGGACTTCTGTCAGTATCATCTGTTTTCACTCTTAATCCAGCCGCTTTCAGTGTTGCTTCCACTTCTGCTGCTTTCTCCAGGATGCCTGCCTTTTTCTGCTGGATTGGGATGATATCTACCTGTACCGGAGCAATTCTCGGCGGCAGCACCAGACCGCTGTTATCTCCATGTACCATGATGATCGCACCGATCATACGTGTGGTCATACCCCAGGATGTCTGGTGAACATATTTCAGTTTGTTGTCACGGTCTGTAAACTGGATATCATAAGCTTTTGCAAATCCATCACCGAAATTGTGGCTTGTTCCGGACTGCAGTGCTTTTCCGTCGTGCATCAGGGATTCAATCGTGTAAGTTGCTTCTGCTCCGGCAAATTTTTCTTTATCGGTCTTTCTTCCTTTTACAACCGGAATCGCCAGAACTTCTTCACAGAAATCTGCATAAACATTCAGCATCTGGATCGTACGTGCTTCTGCTTCTTCTGCTGTTGCGTGTGCGGTATGTCCTTCCTGCCATAAGAACTCTCTAGAACGCAAAAACGGTCTTGTTGTCTTCTCCCAACGCATAACAGAACACCACTGATTGTATACTTTCGGCAGATCACGGTAAGAATGAATATCTCTGGAGTAGAAATCGCAGAACAGTGTCTCAGAAGTTGGACGTACACACATACGCTCCTGAAGCGGCTCCAGTCCTCCGTGTGTTACCCATGCTACTTCCGGTGCAAAACCTTCTACATGATCTTTTTCTTTCTGAAGCAGACTTTCCGGGATCAGCATCGGCATGTATACATTCTGTACGCCGGTCTCTTTGAATCTGCGATCCAGCTCATGCTGGATATTCTCCCAGATTGCATAGCCTGCCGGTTTAATCGCCATACATCCTTTTACGCTGGTATAATCGATCAGCTCTGCTTTTTTTACCACATCGGTATACCACTGTGCAAAATCTTCATCCATAGATGTGATTGCTTCAACTAATTTCTTTTCTTTTGCCATCGTTTTCTCCTTTTCTTGCTGAAAATATTAAAGCCAGAAGATGCCATACAAATCGTTTCATACATGGTACTCTCACAATTCTCCTCTTTGGCACCTAATAAAAAAGCCCCGGTCTCTGCGTGAACGCAGGAACCAAGGACTTGTCATCTCTTCGGCGGTACCACCCTGATTAGCACTGTTAAAAACAGTACTCACTCATTTTCCGTTATCGCCGGAACTACGCTGTATTTTCATACAGGACTCCAAGGCAGGTTCCATCTCTTCCGCACAGGAATCTCGCACCAGTGATCCCCTCTCTGTAGATTGTCCGAAATGTACTATCCCTTTTCTTCGTCTTGCCCCTATAACGAGCTGTCAGCTCTGTTTCATTCATCAGTTTATGGCAAAATCCTGCGTTTGTCAATAAGAAACGGCAATTTTTCATTTCTTGCTTTTTGTCCGGGTCTATATTAAAATACTGATGATTCAAGGGACAAATGGACACAAAACGGATGCTTGCATACGTATTTGTGTCTATGAGGACCGACAAAACATGAGGGTGCAGCTATTTACGCAGTAAATATGCGAATTCCGAATGTTTTCGTGATTTTGAGAGTACAAAGTACGGAAAAATCACGTATGGCTCATTGATATAGACAAACCACAGGGGAGGATACCTATGAATAAAAAAGAGATTTCTGAGTTAAAGAAGCAATTCACACCGGACAACTGTACGATTTCCCGAATCTGCGGCTGTTATGTCGATTCGGAAAAGGAAAAACGTCTGGAGATGCGTGAATCATTTCTTTCGCTTTCTGATGAAGAAATGTTTAAATATTTTGAAATTTTCAAGAAGACACTTTCCGGAACGATCGGCAAAAATCTGCTGAATCTGGAATTTCCACTGAAAGCAGAGGCGGAAGGCGGCGAGCAGGAATTTCTGCTGCGTTTAAAAAACAGCCGTCTGACGGATGATGCTCTTGTCGATGAATGTTATGACAAGATCATCGAACATTATTACAATGCGGAAAATTATTTTATCATTCTCGTACATGCTGCCTACGATGTTCCTGGAAAGGCCAAAGATAATACAGAGATGTTCGATTCTTCCGATGAGGTTTACGAATACATCCTGTGCTGCATCTGCCCGGTCAGGCTCTCCAAAGCCGGACTGTGCTACAACGAAGCGGAAAACCGCATCCGTGACCGTATCCGTGACTGGATCGTGGAACTTCCGGAACGCGGTTTCCTGTTCCCGGCATTTCATGATCGCAGCACTGACCTGCATGCGATGCTCTACTATTCAAAAAAGCCGGAAGAACTTCAGGCAGAATTTGTGGAAAATATGTTTGGCTGTGAAGCTTCCCTTACTGCCGGGGAACAGAAGGAATCATTCCAGGCTGTTATTTCCGACACTCTCGGTGAAGAATGTAATTATGAAACAGTCAAAAATATCCATGACAATCTGACTATGCTGATGGAGGAACACAAAGATGATCCGGAACCGGTCATGCTGGATAAAAGGGAAGTAAAGCAGCTTCTGGAGCGAAGCGGTGTGGAAGATGAAAAGCTTTCTGATTTTAATGCTGCCTATGACAATGCAGTCGGTGAAGATACTTCCCTTATGGCTTCCAACCTTGTAAACACCAGACGTTTTGAGATCAAAACCCCTCTGATCACAATTCAGGTCAGCCCGGAGTATGCTGATCTTGTGGAGACACGTATTGTGGATGGCAAAAAATGTCTTGTTATCACGGTGGATGATAATGTAACCGTCAACGGAATTTCGGCCAAAACAATGGATCTTGATGAATAAATGCTCCGGATCAGGTATCGTTTCTGTTTGATTACGATTCTGAACTAAAAATGGATTCTGCTTTATTTTTATAATTTTTCATCTGTTGATGTCATCTGGACATTACTTGGAGCCGCACTTGTTTATTTTATGTAGGCTGGTTTTGCAATGTGTGAGGCCGGACTTACGCGTGCCAAAAATACCGGCAATATTCTTATGAAGAATATGATGGATTTCTGTATCGGAACTTCCGCATTCTGGCTGGTCGGATTTGGCCTGATGTTCGGCGGAAGCGGTGCTTTTATCGGAAAACTCGATCCGCTGATCCGCGGAAGTTATCAGTTTGGATCTCTGCCGACCTGGTGTTTCGTCATTTTTCAGACAGTTTTCTGTGCAACATCTGCCACGATCGTTTCCGGTTCCATGGCAGAACGGACAAATTTCAAAGCTTACTGTTTATATAGTGCCATGATCTCTCTGATCGTCTATCCGATCTCCGGTCACTGGATCTGGGGCGGCGGCTGGCTTTCTCAGCTTGGCTTCCATGATTTTGCCGGAAGTACTGCCGTACATATGGTCGGCGGTGTCACCGCATGCATCGGTGCAAAAATCCTTGATCCTCGTATCGGAAAATATGACAGGGACGGAAAACCAAAAGCAATCCCCGGTCATAATCTCACCGTTGCCGCACTCGGTGTTTTCATTCTTTGGTTCTGCTGGTTCGGATTTAACGGAGCAAGCACAACTGCAATGTCAACTGACGCCGATCTTACAAAAGCCAGTCTGGTATACATGAACACAAACCTTTCCGCTGCTATCGCAACCTGTACTGCCATGATCTTTACCTGGGTTCGTTACGGTAAGCCGGATGTTTCCATGACATTAAACGGTGCCCTTGCCGGTCTGGTTTACGGCGGAGGTATCCATTATTTCCTGATCCAGCTGCTCGGTGTTGCCTCTGTTATGCTCTTGGTTATCATTACCATGACCATTATTTTCAAGGTCATCGACAAACTTGTTGGTCTGCGTGTTCCGGCTGATATCGAAATCGAGGGCCTGGACTATCACGAGCATGGCCTGGCAAGTGCTTATGCCGGATTCAACATTTCTGATATTACTGCTACGATGGATGTGAATGAAAATACAGATCTTGGTGAATCTGATTATACGAAAGCAAGCGATTCACAGAAAAATGCCGCCGTCAAAGTAGCCGGTGAAGAACTGGTTGCTGCCAATCCAACCGGCATGTACAAAGTTTCCATCCTTGTAAAACTTTCCCGGTATGACAAACTCCGCAAAGCTCTCAATGAACTTGGTGTCACCGGTATGACCGTTACACAGGTTATGGGCTGCGGTATCCAGAAAGGTTCCGGCGAAAAATACCGTGGTGCCGAAGTTGACGCTACACTCCTCCCAAAAGTTAAAGTAGAAGTCATCGGTGGCAATATCCCGGTGGAAAAAGTCATCAAAACTGCCAAAAAATGTCTCTATACCGGTCACATCGGCGATGGCAAGATCTTTGTATATGACGTACGGCATGTTGTAAAAGTCCGTACCGGCGAAGAAGATCTGGCGGCTCTGAAAGATGTAGAATAATCGTTTCAGAAAATACAGGATTTTGCAGCTTCAAAGATCTAAGGAATCTCATCTTGAAGTATAACACTCTGCTTTTAAAAACAGGACATTGGGTCTCATCCCCCATTGTCCTGCTTCTTTTCATTGTCATCTCCCATTGTTCTGCTTCTTTTCATTTTTCCCAGTTTGAAACTGTTTGTCGTGTCACATGAAATAACGCCCCAAATTGCTCTTGTGTTAATTGCTGTTCTTTTCGAATTGTTGATATTTGATTTCCAATATTCATAATAATAAGTTCCTCCTTCTGTCCAAATTATATAGGACAGTTGTATATTAAGTAAAGCAAGGATCTGTTTACAGTGCGTGTATTATAATGCAAAGATTCTTTGACATACGTTTTTTTGAAAATTCCGATTGAGATTTCATCTGTTTTAAGAGTTCAGACTTTTCTGAAAGCTATACCTCTTTTAGAATTAACTCGATATCCGACAGACAAAATC
>OGIO01001148.1_pt1 | contig 24234 bp, 24 predicted proteins | sample 1571841 | NCBI WGS metagenome assembly OGIO01 (sample SAMEA2582111, study PRJEB24529) | metagenome | biome: Human gut stool | place: China | collected 2011
CGCGCCCTTTCGGACAAACGGTTTTCAAGACCGCCTCGTTATGACCGCTTCGATATCTCTCCAAACGTGCTTTTCGATTATACAAGATAAGAAACGTTTTGTCAAGAGTTTTTTTAATTTATTTTTTCTTGTTTTTTCTTACTTTCTTGCTGTTCATCAGCAGCTCAGTTATAATATCATGGCTGGAAGTATATGTCAACACTTTTTTTATATTTTTTCAAAAACTTTTTCAGGTTCTTTTTCAGACCCTTCTAAACATTCAAAAATGCCCTAGCAATGACCAGATCTTCCGGTGTGGTTATCTTTATATTATTATAGCTTCCCTCTACCATATAAACAGGAACCCCCATCTGTTTTTCAACTACCATGGCATCATCTGTGATATGGCTGCAATCCTCCTTCAGCTGACGTTCAAAGGCCTCTACAATAAGAGACAGCTCAAAAGCCTGGGGAGTCTGGGCCTGCCATACAAGAGAGCGGTCCGGGCTTTCTTTGATCTGCTTTTCTTTGTTGATAAGCTTTATGGTATCTTTTACCGGCATACCAACAACACAGGCTTTTTGTACCTGCACCTGCTCGTATACCCGTTTCAGGATCTCATCTGTAATAAAAGGTCTTGCACCGTCATGGATCATCACAAAGCCAGACTGTCCCCGTTCTTTTAAAATGCACAGCGCCTTCCATACACTCTCATAGCGTTCTTTTCCGCCTGGAGCTACAGCTGACACTTTCTTTATACCATATTTCTCACAGATCTCTTTTTTACAGTACTCTACGTGGTCTTTATCTGTCATAAGCAGGATATCATCCACTACCGCTGACTGTTCAAAGACTTCCAGTGCATATACAAGAATAGGCTTACCCTGTAATTCCAGATACTGTTTTGCTGTCTGTGTTCCCATACGGGTGCCTCTGCCTGCTGCAAGGACGACCGCTGTGCAATGTTCTTTCATTCCTTCTTACCCCTGTTTCCCTGTTATCTTTCCCCTAATTTTAAATTTGGAACTGCATTTAAGTCCCATCCGGAGCGATTTCCCTTTTTATACTCATAGTAAGCCGCTGCACCGATCATGGCTGCATTATCGGTACAAAAAATAGGAGATGGATGATAAAATGTAATACCGTTCTTATCGCAGGCTTCTTTCATAGCTGCACGAAGAGCGCTGTTGGAAGCCACTCCGCCTGCAATAGCCAGCTTCTTATAGCCATATTCTTTAGCTGCAGTAATAGCCCTGCTTACAAGGACATCTACCACTGCATTCTGGAAAGAGGCTACCAGATCCGGCACATAGATCTCTTCCCCTGTCATTTTTGCATGGTTAATATAGTTCAGCACTGCAGATTTTAAGCCGCTGAAACTGAAATCATAAGGAGAGTCTGCTACTTTTGCCCGCGGAAATTCCATAGCATGTGGATTTCCCTCTTTTGCTGCCTTATCTACCTTTGGACCACCTGGATAGCCTAAGCCTACTGCTCTTGCTACTTTATCAAAAGCTTCACCTGCAGCATCATCCCTGGTCCTTCCAATAATCTCAAACTCTCCGTAATCTTTTACGATCACAAGATGGGTATGTCCACCAGATACGATCAGGCACACAAAAGGCGGCTCCAGATCCGGATTTTCAATAAAATTGGCAGATACATGGCCCTCAATATGATGAACGCCGATCAATGGCTTATGGGCAGCATAAGCAATGGCCTTTGCCTCTGCCACGCCTACTAATAATGCGCCTACCAATCCCGGTCCATAGGTAACACCGATAGCTGTAATGTCCTCAAGAGTCACATTTGCCTCTGTCAGCGCCCTCTCTATTACATAGTTGATCGCCTTTATATGCTCTCTGGAAGCGATCTCCGGCACTACGCCTCCATATACCGTATGGGTCGCGATCTGGGATGAGATCACATTTGACAGTACTGTACGTCCATTTTTCACAACGGAAGCTGCTGTTTCATCACAGGAGCTTTCAATTGCCAGTATTAAAACATCTTCTGATGCAGTTGTATTCATATTTCCACCTTATCCTTTATATGTGCTCTTGGAATATGTCCTCTCCGGGCACCTGTTACTCCTCGTCAAACTCCAGTTCCACAGTCCAGCCATCTCTGGCAGCCTTTGCCCTTGGAAAGATCTGTTTTACTTCCTCCATATATTCTTCCGGTCTTGTAAGAGACGGGCTGTAATGAGTCAGCCACATCTGTGCAGGCTGAGCCTCTTTTGCCAGGTTTGCAGCCTCATAAAAGGTCATATGCTTATATTCCCTTGCTTTTGCTGCCTTTTCCTTTTCACCGTACATGCCTTCACAGATAAAAAGATCTGCGTCTTTTGCATACTGTGCGATCACCGGAACTGGGCGTGTATCTGTACAGTAAGTAACTTTTAAGCCTCTTCTGTCTGCTCCCAGTACCATATCCGGAGTAAATGTCCGTCCATCTTCTTCGATGATCTCCCCTTTCTGGAGACGGCTCCAGAATTTCTGAGGGATCATCTGCTCTCTTGCACGGTCTACATCAAACCGGCCTTTTCTTGGAATACGGATCGAATATCCATAGCAGATCACCTTATGGTTCACACGGTACGCATCGATCATGTAAGGACCGATCTGTAAGCTTTCTTCCTGTTCTGTCAGTTCAATAAATTTAAGGTCAAATGGAAGTTCCGGAGCGATCATGCATAAAGCATTTACCACACGCTCTAATCCCTTTGGTCCAATCAGTGTCAGCGGTTCTGTGCGCTCTGCATTTCCCATAGTCAGAAGAAGCCCTGGAAGGCCGCTGATATGGTCTGCGTGGTAATGGGTAAAGCAGATCACATCAATCGGCTTCGGGCTCCATCCTTTTTCTTTTAACGCGATCTGGGTGCCTTCTCCACAGTCAATGAGAAGATTGCTGCCTGCGCACCTGGCCATCATGGATGTAAGCCACCGGTAAGGAAGAGGCATCATACCGCCTGTTCCAAGTAAACATATATCTAACATATTTTTTCCTCATTTTCTTTCATTATGTTCCCGTTGCATGTTCTATGCAGGAACATCATACATTTAACTTTCCAAATCATATCACATTTGCAGCTTAATAATCAAGTGCTGAGGAAAATTGAGCCTGTCCTTGTAGAATGGCTATAAATACTCTGTCTGTTCTTCTGTTTCTACCGGTATTTTAAAAGTGGCTGTCAGCTGATCATAGCACTCTTCACACAGGTCAAAATGATCCACCTGCCCGTCTTTTTCCGAGAAATAATCCCATGTGTGGTCAATGCTTATAGCTCCTTCTAACACGATCCCCTGTCTGACCGCCAGTTTCTTACCGCAGGCATTGCATATCATCCTTTCCAACTGCCCGTCTGGTCCTATTTTTCTCATATTTGTATCCTCGCCTTTCTCTGCCTCTTTTCGTAAGCGGACCTGTCACCGAAACGTGACTTTACCATAAACGAAAGAGAGGAACGTCTCCCGTCCCTCTCCATTATATACGGATTTTATTCCTGTTTTTACTGGTAGTTTCTTACAACTCATGTTTCCACATGATGCAGGCATTTTCTACCGGGTTTTCATAGTAATTTTTGCGGACTGCTTCCTGGATAAAACCATAATTTTCATACAGTTTTCTGGCGCCTGTATTGCTTTCCCGCACTTCCAGTGACATCTGAACAGCCCCTTTTTCTTTAGATACCTGTATCATGGCTTCCATCAGGCTTTTGGCTATTCCATGACGGCGCCAGGAAGGAAGGACCGCAATACGCTGGATCTCTCCCTCATCTGCAAGAACTCTTAAAGCACAGTAGCCTGCTACGATCCCGTCTTTTTCCCATACCAGGTAGGTATCAAACCTGCCGGTGAGCCCGTCTTTTAATATATTTTCAGACCAAGGAACAGAAAAGCACTGTTTTTCCAGCTCTTCCACCTGTTCTACATCTTTTTCTTCCATCAGGCGGATCGATCCAGCCTCATTTACACACATTTATCTCTTTCTCCCAATTCTTGTAATAAACAGTGATCAATAATCTCCCGGAAGTTTTCCTGCCTGTCCGTCTGGTGAAGCCTCTGCCTCCCGCTGTCTTTCTGCCTGGGATTTACGCAGGTAATCCGGTACAAATTCGTCTGCAGGCTGGACTTTTGCTCCTGTATAGCCTTCTGTCAGAGCTTTCATACCAAGAGCTGCCACGCAGGATGCACGCTGTCTGTTCATCTGGGCAGGTGCAAATACATAAGGAGCTGTCATTTTCTCTTCGATCATGGCCTTGTATACCGGTACGCCGTCTCCCAAGAAGATCACACGCTCAGACTGTTTATTTAACTGTTCGATCAGTTCTCCCATATCCATAGGGCACTGCTCCATAACCGTCTCAATTCCATTTTCCATGTGGTACAGTCCTGTATATACCTGGCATCTTTTTGCGTCCATAATAGGGCAGATAAGACCGGATGCCCCCCACATATTGTAAGCAATAGCATCTACTGTAGGTACATGGATCAGAGGCTTCTTTAATGCCAGTCCCAGTCCTTTTGCAGTAGCTGCGCCAATACGAAGACCGGTAAAGGAGCCCGGGCCCCCTGCTGCTGCAATGGCATCAATAGTCTCCAGGTCCAGTCCCAGCATTTTTACGATCTCATCTAACATGGGAAGGAGTGTCTGGGAATGGGTCTTTTTAAAGTTTACTGTATATTCTGCTGTGAGAATGTCATCTGTTACAAGTGCCACACTGGCTACTAAAGATGAACTTTCAATACCAAGAACTTTCATTATTTTTCCTCCACCCGTATCTTTCTGTAGTCAAATCCTTTTTCCAGGTCTTTTTCAATGGTGATCTCTGTCACATGTTCCGGAAGGATCTCCTCAATCAGCTGGGACCATTCGATGAGAGAAACGCCGTCTCCGTAGAAACAGTCTTCGTATCCGATCTCGTCCATTTCGCTGATATCACCGATACGGTATACGTCAAAATGATAAAGCGGCAGTCTTCCTGTATCATACTGCTGGACAATGGTAAATGTCGGGCTGTTTACCGGCTCATCGATCCCCAGTCCCTCTGCAAATCCCTGGGTGAAGATAGTCTTTCCCACTCCCAGGTCACCGTTTAAGCAGATCACCTGTCCCGGTCTTGCTTCCTGTCCCATTTTCTTTCCAAAAGCCCTTGTTTCCTCCGGACCCCAAGTATCAATTACCATCCTTTACTCCCTTCATTGTAAGAGCGATCCTCTTCTTGTCCATATCTACGCTTAAGATCTTCACATCTACCACGTCGCCTACGCTTACTGCCTCTAATGGATGCTTAATATAACGGTCTGTCATCTGGGAAATGTGTACCAGGCCGTCCTGATGAACGCCGATATCCACAAACGCACCAAAGTCAATGACATTTCGCACGGTTCCCTTTAATACCATTCCCGGCTTTAAGTCTTTCATTTCCATAATGTCACTTCTTAAAACAGGACGCGGCATCTCATCTCGCGGGTCTCTGGCCGGTTTTTCCAGTTCAGCGGTAATATCACGAAGTGTGATCTCACCTACGCCCATTTCCTGGGCCATTTTCTTATAATCACCAATCTTTTTGCTGATACCATTTAAACCGCCATGGGACAGCTGATCTTCTGTGTATCCCAATTTCTCCAACAGCTTTCCTGCTGCCTCATAGCTTTCCGGATGAACGCTGGTACCGTCTAATGGGTTATCGCCTCCTGTGATCCTCATAAATCCGGCACACTGTTCAAATGCCTTTGGACCCAGTTTTGCTACCTTTAACAGCTGCTTACGGTTCTTAAAAGCACCATTTTCCTCTCTGTATGCCACAATGTTCTTTGCAAGAGTCTTGTTGATACCGGAAACATATTCTAACAGGGAAGCAGATGCTGTATTTAAATCAACGCCTACTTTATTTACACAGTCTTCTACAACGCCGCCCAATGCTTCTCCCAGGTTCTTCTGGTTCATATCATGCTGATACTGGCCTACACCAATGGATTTTGGATCGATCTTTACCAGTTCAGCCAGTGGGTCCTGAAGTCTTCTTGCAATAGAAACTGCGCTTCTCTGTCCTACATCGAACTTCGGGAATTCTTCTGTTGCCAGCTTGCTTGCAGAATAAACAGAAGCACCGGCCTCATTTACGATCACATACTGTACCTGCTCTTTTAATTCCTTTAACAGCTCTACGATGATCTGTTCAGACTCTCTGGAAGCAGTTCCGTTTCCCACAGAGATCAGGGAAATGCCATATTTATGGATCAGGTCTTTTAATATTTTCTTGGACTCTGCCACCTTGTTCTGTGGGGCAGTTGGGAAAATAACTACAGTATCTAATACTTTGCCGGTACTGTCCACTACAGCCAGCTTACAGCCGGTACGGAATGCCGGGTCCCAGCCTAATACTACTTTACCAGCAATTGGAGGCTGCATAAGAAGCTGCTCTAAGTTCTTTCCAAATACACGGATAGCACCTTCCTGTGCCTTATCAGTCAGTTCACTGCGGATCTCACGATCTACAGAAGGAGCAATAAGACGGCTGTAGCTGTCCTGGGTCACTGCCTTTAATACAGGTGTGGTATATGGATTTTCCTTTGTGATCACCTGTTTTTCCAGGTATCCTAAGATCTGCTCTGTTGGCGCTGCCACCTTTACAGTAAGGATCTTCTCATCTTCTCCTCTGTTTAATGCAAGGATGCGGTGTCCGGCTGCTTTTTTCACCGGTTCTTCGTAATTATAGTATGTCTCATAAACAGACTGCTTTTCCCCATCCTTTGCAGTTGACTGGAGAAGTCCCTTGTTCATGGTAATGTTTCTGATATAGGTGCGGTATTTTGCATCGTCAGAAATGCCTTCTGCAAGAATGTCCATGGCACCGTTAATGGCATCCTGAACACTTTCTACGCCTTTTTCAACAGAAATATAGGCCTCTGCCGCTTTTTCCACAGGTTCTTTTAAATTCTGTAAAAGGATCACATTTGCCAAAGGCTCTAAGCCCTTTTCACGGGCGATCATAGCCCTGGTACGGCGTTTTGGCTTGTATGGACGATATAAGTCTTCTACTGCCACTAAAGTTGCCGCTTCACGGATCTGTTTTTCCAGTTCTGCTGTCATTTTTCCCTGGTCAGAAATAGCACTGATGACCTGCTCTTTCCTGTCTTCCAGGTTTCTTAAATATTTTAAACGTTCATCTAAATTTCTTAAAACTTCATCATTTAATGAACCGGTTGCTTCTTTACGGTATCTGGCAATGAACGGAATGGTATTGCCTTCGTCAATGAGCTTTACAGCTGCCTCTGCCTGGTGGCGTCCAATATTCAGTTCTTCTGCCAGTGCTTTAATAATATCCATTGATAGTCCTCACATATTTTTTGTCGTTCTGAGGTTTTATTATAATTCATCCGCGGACCTTATGCAAGACTTGCCCTTGTCTGGACAGTGATTGTTTTTCATGCTATAATAAGCGAAATAGAAAGGATCCTACTTTAACTTATGAATAATACTTCCAAAAAACCAAGAAAAACATCCAGCTCAGCGGAACAGCTGGCAGCCTGCTCCCTGATCAGCGGTATTGCAGGTATTATCTGCAGCCTTTTTTATCTGCCATTTTCCCTTGTAAGCGGAAAGAACACTCCTATGGGACTGATCTGCGGAGTAATCGGTATCGTGCTTGCCATTATGGCAAAAAACGCGGACATCCGTCCGGGAAAGAAATATCCAGGTAAGGCACTGGCTGGTTTTATCTTCAGTGTGATCGCGATCGCTCTTACCATGTTCTTCTTTTACAGCCTGATCAATTATTATGATCTGCTCCGTGACCCGGTAAAGGGACCGCAGATCAACCAGTTGATCTACCAGATGCAGCAACAGCTTCAGATGCAGATGCAGGCACCGGCAAACTAGTTTGTTTCATAAAATTAATATTGAACACGCAAAAAGCCATTCTCTCGTTTTTATATTAAGAGAATGGCTTTTATTATTTTACCTGTTTATTTATTGAAGTATGAATTACAGCACCGCACGGATCATCTGCTTGATACCATATTCAGAACGTGACTGGGCTTTTGTATCAAAGGCGCTTGCAGCTGCCTTTAATTCTCCCTCTGTCATTTCTTTTGTAAGGATCGCAAATTCATCCATTCCGTAGAGTTCGATCACCTCGGCCTTGCCGAAATACTCATTTAACTCCTGCTCTTTGTTTCTGTAAGAGCCTGCAACACGGATAAAGTAGCGGAACTTGGTCTGATCCATAGGAAGGATCTCCTGTTTTTCATCAGTCCAGCCAAGTGGAACATTTTTGTCTATATTCTGTACTGCTTCGATAATATCTGCAACTACCGCGCTGGCTGTTGGCAGTTTTCCTGCGCCACTTCCGTAAAACATAGAAGTTCCCAGCATATTTCCCTTTACAACGATGCCGTTAAATACATCATTTACAGAGTATAACGGATTGTTCTTACTGATCATAACAGGAGCTACATAAGCGCTTACCTTGCCATCCTTGATGCGGCTGGTTCCAAACAGCTTAATGGAGGTTCCCATTTTCTCTGCATACTTAAAATCGATATCTGTAATTTTGGTAATACCTTCTGTATAAATATCTTCGTAATTAACAGTCTTTCCCGTTGCCATTGAAGTTAAGATCGCGATCTTACGACAGGTATCATGGCCTTCTACGTCTGCTTCCGGATTGCGCTCTGCATATCCCAGGTTCTGAGCCTCTTTTAAGGCATTTTCAAAAGTTTCGCCCTCTTTATCCATCTTAGTCAGGATATAGTTGGTGGTTCCGTTTAAGATACCTGTGATTTCTTCAATGCGCTCGCCCATCAGGCAGCGGTATAATGGACGGATGATGGGAATTCCGCCGCCTACACTTGCCTCGAAGAAGAAGTTTACCTGTTTTTCTTTTGCAATCGCAAGCAGCTCTGTTCCATAAGCAGCTACTAAAGCCTTATTGGAAGTAACTACATGTTTTCCAGCCAACAGGCAGGCCTTTACAAATGGGTATGCCGGATTTAATCCGCCCATAGTCTCCACTACTACCTGTACTTCCGGATCTTCTTCAATGATCTTAAAATCATGAATGATCTTATCTGCTACCGGGCTGTCCGGAAAATCTCTCAGATCCAGAACATATTTTAATTCAACTTCCTGTCCTGCACTTTTTGCAACTTCTGCCTTATTCTGGTCCAGGATCTCTGCAACACCAGATCCAATGGTACCGTATCCCATAACTGCTGTCTTGATCATAATCTCTCGCTCCCTGTATGCTACCTGATATTTTTTACCGGCCCGATCTTTGTTTTTATTCTCTGGCCAGTATCTTTACATAATGGATACCGTCTAATACTTCCAGTTCATCGATCATACTGGAAACATTTCCCGTATCTTCCCTTACTTCCACACTCAGTGTCAAAGTAGCGACTCCGTTGACCGGAATACTCTGATGGATGGTAAGGATATTTGCCCGGTACACTGCAACCACATGAAGCAGGTCACTTAAAAGTCCCTGTCTGTCATCCATCTGAACTACCAGTGTAATCGTTTTTCCCTTTGTGTTATCATAGAAAGGAAAAATATCGTCCTTATATTTATAAAAAGAACTGCGGCTGATCCCTACCCGGTCTGCAGCTTCCTGCACAGTAATGGCTCTTACTGTTTCCAGAAGTTTCTTTGCCTCTACGACTTTTAAAAGTACTTCCGGCACTGCCTTTTGTTTTACAACAAAATACTTACTTTTGTCCTCCATGAACCCTTTTCTTCCTTCCTGTCCATGTCCGTATCGCGAACACATCTGTATTCATGAGGAAGATATTAACATACTTTTATGGGAATTGCAACCACTTTCTTATGTTAAATTAAGAACAAAGTATACAATATTTCAGATCCATCTATAACACATAAAAAAGACTGCTGTAAAATAGCTTTTCGTCTTACAGCAGTCTTTGTAAATTTATTATGCGTATGCTTATTGATCGTCTGACATGGCATTTTTATTCGGACAGCCAAGACTCATCCAGCGCAGATAAGCACTGATAAAGTTGTCAATAGAGCCATCTAAAACAGCATCTACATTTCCGCTTTCTTCCCCTGTACGATGGTCTTTTACCATAGTATAAGGCTGAAGGACATAAGAGCGGATCTGGCTTCCCCAGCCATTGTCCTTTACGTCACCACGGATACCGGCTGCCTTTGCTGCCTGTTCCTCCTGGCGGAGCATATACAGCTTTGCCTTTAACATCTGCATTGCCTTGTCCTTATTCTGGAACTGGGAACGCTCATTCTGGCAGGTAACAACGATACCTGTAGGATAATGGGTAATACGGATCGCAGAAGAGGTCTTATTGATATGCTGTCCACCGGCACCACTGGAACGGTAGGTATCAATACGGATATCGTCCGGATTGATCTCAATATCAATGTCTTCTTTAATATCCGGCATCACATCACAGGACACGAAAGAAGTCTGTCTCTTGCCTGCTGCATTAAACGGGGAAATGCGTACCAGACGGTGTACACCGTGCTCGGAACGGAGATAGCCATAGGCATTTTCCCCGCTGATCTGAATGGTAACAGATTTGATACCTGCTTCATCACCGTCCAGATAGTCAAGGACTTCTACCTTAAAGCCCTTTTTCTCAGCCCAACGGCAGTACATACGGTACAGCATGCTGCACCAGTCACAGGACTCTGTTCCGCCTGCACCTGCATTCAGACGTAAAATGGCATCATAGCCATCGTATTCGCCGGAAAGCAGAAGCTTCATACGCATCTTTTCCAGGGTCTCTGAAAAATGATCTAACATTTCCTGGATCTCAGGGATCAGAGAAGCATCATTTTCCTCATAACCCATCTGGATCATGGTCTGGATGTCTTCATATTCCTGCTCCAGTTCACGGAAAGTATCAACTTCGTCTTTTAAGTGTTTTGCTTCCCGCACCAGTTTGGTAGAGCGCTCCGGATTATCCCAAAATCCCGGCTCTTCCATGGATTTATCTAATTCGTCGATTCGTCTGACCTTATTATCCAGGTCAAAGTGAATCCCTCACTTCCACTAATGGTTTGTCATACGTTGATAACGTATATTTAAAATTGTCTAACTCAACCACAGCTTCACCCGCTTTCTTATTATAAATTTTTAATTATTTTGCAAAAATCCCCCTGCATGGTTTACTGCCACGCAGGAAGATTTTTCAATTCGTTCATATAGGACTTATTTAATACGTCCGCAGCACTGTTTATATTTCTTTCCGGAACCACATGGGCATGGATCGTTTGGATAGATCTTCTGCTCATCACGTTTCTTTGGAGCGATCGGAGTTGCATCCTTATTGGTACCTGTAACCTTGGCAGCAGACTCTCTCTCGATCTTCTGCTCTACACGGATGTGGAACAGGATACGTACAGTTTCTTCCTGGATCGCAGCCATCATAGCCTCGTACAGCTCATAGCCCTGCATCTTGTACTCAACAACCGGATCTCTCTGGCCATATGCCTGTAAGCCAATTCCTTCACGGAGAGCATCCATATCATCCAGATGTGACATCCACTTGTTGTCAATAACCTTCAGAAGAACCACACGCTCGATCTCACGGATCTGCTCTGGCTCAGGGAATTCAGCTTCCTTTGTCTCATACAGCTTGATGGCAGCTTCCTTTAAGGTGTGCTTTAATTCGTTCTTCTTCATGGACTTCTTCTGCTCATCTGTCAGTACAACAGACTTTAATGGAATGATCGGCAGAAGGAGATTGTTTAACTCAGTGAGATCCCATTTCTCTGCTGTATCTTCATCAGAAACAGACATATCTACTGCATTCTCTACAATGTCAGTGATCATCTTCAGAACCAGATCACGCATGTTATCCCCATCCAGAACCTTGCGGCGCTCTTTGTAGATAACTTCACGCTGCTCATTGTTTACTTCGTCAAATTTAAGCAGCTGCTCACGGATACCGTAGTTATTGCCCTCGATCTTCATCTGAGCCTTCTCAATAGCATTGGAAAGCATCTTATGCTCGATCTGCTCACCTTCCGGTACGCCCATTGCCTCAAACATATGCATCAGACGCTCAGAACCGAACAGTCTTAACAGGTCATCTTCCAGGGACAGGTAAAATCTGGACTCACCTGGGTCTCCCTGACGTCCGGAACGTCCACGCAGCTGGTTGTCAATACGACGGGACTCATGACGCTCTGTACCAATGATCTTTAAGCCGCCTAAATCCTTTGACTCCTGATCCAGCTTAATATCGGTACCACGGCCTGCCATGTTGGTAGCGATGGTAACGGAACCATGGATACCGGCATCTGCAACGATCTCAGCCTCTAATTCATGGAACTTTGCATTCAGGACTTTATGAGGAATGCCCTTCTTGGTCAGCATCTTGCTGAGAAGTTCGGAAGTCTCAATGGTGATGGTACCAACCAGAACCGGCTGTCCCTTCTCATGTGCCTTTACAACTTCTTCAACAACTGCATTATATTTTTCTTTCTTGGTCTTATAAACAGCGTCATCTAAGTCCTTACGGATAACAGGACGGTTGGTTGGGATCACGATAACGTCCATTCCATAGATGTTACGGAATTCCTTCTCTTCTGTAAGAGCGGTACCGGTCATACCTGCCTTCTTTGCGAACTTATTGAAGAAGTTCTGGAAAGTAATGGTAGCCAGTGTACGGCTTTCACGACGTACATTTACATGCTCTTTTGCTTCGATCGCCTGATGCAGACCATCAGAATAACGGCGGCCTGGCATAATACGTCCTGTAAATTCATCAACGATCAGGACTTCGTCATCTTTTACTACATAGTCCTTATCGCGGAACATCAGGTTGTTGGCACGAAGTGCAAGGATGATATTGTGCTGGATCTCCAGGTTTTCCGGATCTGCCAGGTTCTCAATATGGAAGAACTGCTCTACCTTCTTGACACCCTCTTCGGTTAAGTTTACAACCTTATCTTTTTCGTTTACTACGAAGTCACCGGTCTCCTCAATGTCCTCACCCATGATCGCATTCATCTTGGTGAACTCGCCGGATGCCTCGCCGCGTACCAGCTGGTGAGCCAGCACGTCGCAGACCTCGTAGAGCTTGGTGGACTTGCCGCTCTGACCGGAAATGATCAGCGGGGTTCTTGCTTCATCGATCAGGACAGAGTCCACCTCATCGATGATGGCATAGTCCAGATTTCTGAGTACCATCTGGTCCTTGTAGATGGCCATGTTGTCACGCAGGTAATCAAATCCCAGCTCGTTGTTGGTAACGTAGGTGATGTCGCAGTTGTATGCAGCCTTACGTTCCTCAGAGGTCATCGGGTTTAATACCACGCCGACAGTCAGGCCCAGGAAACGGTGAACCTGTCCCATCCACTCTGCATCTCGCTTTGCCAGGTAGTCGTTGACCGTTACGATGTGAACGCCCTTTCCTGCCAGTGCATTTAAGTATGCCGGGGAGGTGGAAACCAGGGTCTTACCTTCACCGGTTCTCATCTCAGCGATACGGCCCTGATGCAGCACGATACCACCAATGAGCTGTACCGGATAATGCTCCATGTTCAGCACACGCTTTGCAGCCTCACGTACCGTAGCGAATGCCTCCGGAAGAATATCGTCCAGAGTCTCACCATTTGCCAGGCGCTCCTTGAAGATACGGGTATTGTCGCGCAGTTCTTCATCGGTCTTTGCCTGCATGGTCGGGCGCAGTGCCTCAATCTTGTCCACGATCGGATAGATCATCTTCAGTTCCCGCTCACTGTGGGTACCAAATACTTTTTCTATGAGATTCATATAATTCTTTCTCCTAAACTTTCTTTGTTTCGTCTGTCTCGTTCCTATTATTATAGTCAATCTTTGATATTGTACCACCTTCCCCTGATTTATTCAAGTTTTCCCCTTGTTGTTCACAAAAAATTTACCTTCTGCTTACTTTTCCTCCTTGAAACTCTATAAAAAACGATCCCAGGCAGCCTGCAAAAGCGGTTTCCGGCTGTGTAAAATTATGGTAAACTTGTCAGGTTGCACAAAAAACATGTTCGATTCACAACTTATCCACTTTATCCACAATATCCACGAAAAATGCATCCACATCCCGTCTCCTTGATTTTCAGCCAAAAATGAGTTATGCACCAAGTTATCCACATTATCCACAAAGTTTTCCCACATTTTTCTGTTCTTTCCAGATGGAAAAAAACCGTGTTTTCTTTGTTCATATCTCATAAATCCACTGTTTAAGCCAAAAAATGAAGGAAAACCTCTTGACTTTTCCACATTTCCAAAGGTAGGAATGCAATTTCTATTTTGTGGATAAAGTATTCGTTTTTATATTTTATTCACAATAATTGTCTCAACAATTTCCTGCTTTTAGTTGAAATTTTCGATTTTATGTGTTATACTTAGGACATCTCAAAAGAAGGAGCTGATGACTTATGCGTTATACCATTACAGGCAGAAATATTGATGTGACTCCGGGGCTTCGCGCCGCCATTGAGGAAAAGATTGGAAAACTGGAACGTTACTTCCTTCCGGATACCGAAATCATCGTAACGCTCAGTGTACAGAAAGACAAACAGAAAATCGAAGTTACCATCCCGGTGAAGGGAAATATCATCCGTGCAGAAGAATCCAGCAACGATATGTACGTGTCCATTGATTTAGTGGAAGAAATCATTGAACGCCAGCTTCGCAAATACAAAAACAAACTGATCGACAAAAAACAGTCCGCACAGGCATTCTCAGATCTGTTCATCAGCGAAGAGAGCGAGCCGGAAGACGAAATCCAGATCGTGAAAACCAAACGTTTCGCCATGAAACCGATGGATCCGGAAGAAGCTTGTGTCCAGATGGAGCTGTTAGGCCATAACTTCTATGTATTCTTAAACGCAGAGACCGAGGAAGTCAATGTTGTTTACAAGAGAAAGGGCCAGACCTACGGACTGATCGAGCCGGAATTCTAAAAGCCAGCAATCATCCTTTCATACAAGGCAGCAAAAAAGGAAACGCACCCAAAACTGAGTGCGTTTCCTTTTTTATTGCCTGTAATGTAATTTTTCATAAAGCCAGACGGCGGATGCAGGCTGCAGTTCTGCTGCCAATCGTCAACGATTGTTTTTGCAATGTATAAACAAGCCTGTCAGATCAATTTTCCCAGCCAGGAAAACCGCTCCCGTTCGGAAAGCACCGAAACGATCCAGGCGAACAGGATCATCGGTACCAAGACACATAGTGCAATATTTTTCTCAGTGAGCGGAAGCGGATTCCACTTCACGGTCCAGGAGAAAAAGTAAAAGAAATAGAAATGGGAAAAATAGACCCATTCGCTCATTTTTCGTAGAGTCACAAAGAACCTGGAATATCCACCCTCTGCTCTCATAAAAAGCTCCGTCAAAAAGAAAGCGGCCGGGGCTGCACTAAATACCATGTTCGTATTAAAGCAGGTGGAAACCTCTTTGTACATCAGTGCCAGAGATACCAGGCTTCCGGCAAGCGCCAGAAGAAGCGGCATCCGCCATGTTTTCCGGGAAAACCAGAGTCCCAGAGCCAGATAAAAGCTTCCGTAAAACAGACCATTTCGCATGGTCACAAACTTCGGCGCATACCACCAGACAAACTCCTGGATCTTCATGGGTGCCTGCTGGGTAAAATACCAGTTGTCACAGATGCAGCCAAACACAAACAGCGCTCCGGTCAGGATCAGGAGCATCCAGATTTTTAAGCCCACGCGGTAACCGGTCCACACGATCAGGCAGGCAAGCGCAAGCGCCGGAAGATACCAGAGCTGGGCAATGGTGCTGGAAACGAAAAAGGAATGGATGTAGGCCTTTACCGTCTCTGCGATCGTCGCTGTGCCGTGATACCAGTTATAAATATCGATGGGCCAGTAGATGACGCACCAGATCAGATACAGCTTTACAATGCGCCAGGCATAACGCCAGACAACCGACCATCCACCCGCTTTGTTTCCGCTGCATGAGTATCCGGCATCCGCGTCTTTGCACCTTCTGCTATCCGGAATTTTCCGGAACAGCAAAAAACCAGCAATGATAAAAAAGATGGGCACAGCCAGATTCGAAAGCCAGCTGCCGATCACCAGACGCCAGCGGCTTTCTGCAGGATAAAAGACCTGGATCATATGACGTGCGGCCACCAGGAGTGCCATAACAAATTTCAGCAGGTCCAGGCCGCAGTATTGTTTTTTTTCTTTCATAAATACACCTTTTAATCCAAGAAGGTAACAGCCTTACATGGAGTCCGGTAATTGTATTTTGTAATGGTGATACCCGTTGTCGGGTTGCTGGAATGGATGATCTGTCCATTGCCTATGTAGATTGCCACATGGTTGATGTAGCTTCCACTTGCGTAGAACAAAAGGTCACCCGGCTGGATCGCAGACAGGGAAATTTCTTTTCCTTTTGCTGCCTGGTCTCTGGAGCTTCGTCCTGTTGTAATGCCAAAGTGCGCAAATACTCCCTGGGTAAATCCGGAACAGTCGGCACCATTCGTCAGGCTGGTTCCACCATATACATACGGGTTGCCTAAGAACTGCTTTGCATAAGCCACGATCGCGGTTCTGGTCGCAGATACTACGGCTGCCGAGCTGCCAGGTCCTGCCACCGGAGAGGACTGGGTTGTTGTGGATGGGCCGGAGGAGCTGGTCTGGCTGGAACCATTCGGAGCAGAACTGCCCTGTGAGGAACTGCTCTGGGACGGACTCTTCTGGGACGGCGCCGAAGTTATCGTCTGACCGCCTGCACTGCTCTGGGAAGAGCTGCTCTGCCCTGCAGACGGACTCTGTGTCTGACTCTGATTTTTCGATGTGTTTGCAGTCGGTGCATTGGTCATAGCAGAATCATCGCTCTGCTCCGGATTTGCAGAAATGATCACATCTTTATTTTCCTCGACTTTGATCACCTGCTCCAGATTTGCAAGTGCCGTCTGGGCATCGCGCTTTCTCTGCGCTTCCTCTTCCAGCTTTGCTCGCTCTTCTTCCAGGGACACTGCCTGGTCAAACTCGACCTCAACCTTACAGTATGACTTTGCAATATAACCGATCAGGTCTGCATCGACCTCAACCTTGTAAAAGTCGCCTTCATCACCCTGGACAACATAGCGGGAACCGCTGGAGATCATAGTCAGGACATTACTTGTCAGACTCGGTTCTTCGCGCAAACGCAGATTGTCTACGCTGACAGTCACAAACTCCCGGCCAATCGACTGGGCCAGTGTCTCTGCCTCCTGACCGGTAATAAAATACTCCGATTTGATGAAACCGTTTACCGTTCCAGACTGGATCCGGTACCAGCTTCCGCCCTCTCCATTCACAGTTTCCAAAATGGTAGCGGCACAGTTATTGTAGATCTTACCAACGATCTTGCTGTTCGTTGTCGCCTGTTCCCGGATATTCACATAATCGGTAACCTGGGATACCGCAATATTTTCATAGTCTGCCGGTGCAGCCACTAACATTGCCTCATGAGGAGACTTTGCCGCATCTGCGTAAGCAGAAAACGGACATGCTGCCACTGCGCAAAGGCAAGATACTGCCAGTACTTTCTTCCATTTTTTCATGCGTCTTCGCCTTTCTTATTTCTGTTTCTCTTCACATGCACTTGCCCGGCAATAGGATTTTGCCGATACTTCGCACTCCAAATCGGCAAAATATGCTGCCAGAACTGTATCACACGGTATTTCCAGTTGCACGCAACACTTTTCCGTAATCTGTCATTCAGTATAACATATCCCTTCTGAAAGTTACAGAGTGTTCGCAAAATTGTAATTTATTTGTAAAATGTAGCTTGCTGTTCGCGCAAAGCGTAAATAGCAACAAATGTAAGGAGTTTTATGATAGAATATGTTTAGAAAACAAGAAACCATAATATGACAAAAGGAGTGATCGTATGGCAAAGAAAGTTGTTCTCGTAACCGGCGCTTCCCGCGGAATCGGAAAAGCCATTGCCGTAAAATTTGCAAAAAAAGGCTATAACGTGATCATCAACTGCGCCCACCGGGAGCAGGAACTGATGCAGACCAAAAAAGAAATTGAAAGCTACCAGGTGACCTGTGCTGCGTTTTTAGGAGATATGGGCGACATGGCTGTCTGTGAACAGCTGTTTTCCATGATTCGCAAACAGTTTGGCAGTCTGGATGTCTTAGTCAACAATGCCGGTATCGATTATATTGGTCTTTTGCAGGATATGACTTCTGAGGAGTGGGACCGCATCCTGCGTACCAACCTGACCTCCGTATTTAACTGCAGCAAGCTGGCTATTCCGCTGATGCTTGCCGCCGGTCACGGAAAGATCATCAACATTTCCTCCGTATGGGGCTGCGTAGGCGCTTCCTGCGAAGTCGCGTACTCTGCGACAAAGGGCGGCATCAATGCCTTCACCCAGGCACTGGCCAAAGAGCTTGCCCCAAGCAATATCCAGGTCAACGCCGTTGCCTGCGGTGCCATTGACACGGAAATGAATCAGTGGATGGAGGAAGACGAGCTGATCGGGCTGGTTGAGGAAATCCCATCCGGTCGTCTCGGACGTGCGGAGGAAGTCGCTGATTTCGTTTATCACCTCGGCTACAAAGGCTCTTACTTAACCGGTCAGATCATAAAACTGGATGGAGGCTGGATCTGATCTTCCTGTTTTGCCATGCCCGCTGTCCTTTTCCGGCCGCGGGCAGACAGATTCCCATTCGATAAAGGAGAACACCATGGAGTTCAAACAACTGCAATCCTTCGTGGCTGTTGTCGATTACGGCAGCTTCACGAAAGCTTCGGAAAAGCTCTTTATCTCCCAGCCTACCATCAGTACCCATATCCGTATGCTGGAAGAAGAGCTTCAATCCTGTCTTCTGGTGCGCACGACGAAAAGCATCGATCTGACACCGCGCGGGCAGGAATTTTATGAATGCGCCATAAGCATCCTGAGTCTCAAAAATAATCTGCTGGAAAGCTGGAACAACGAAGCAAAAAATACGATCCATCTTGGTGCTTCCACCATTCCATCATCCTACCTGCTGCCGGAGCTTTTGCCAGCTTACAAAAAGCTGCAGCCGGAAACTTATTTTAACATTCATCAGAGCGACAGCCAGGGAATTCTGGAAAAAATTCTGGAAGGGCGTTTTAATCTTGGCCTGGTTGGCATGACCTGTGAAGATGAACGTTTTTGTTTTGAACCATTTTACAATGATCAGATGGTTCTGATTACCCCGAAAACACCGTATTTTGCCCAATTTCAGACTAAGCAGCTTCCGCTCAATACCATTTTAAGTTCAGAACCCATCATTTTGCGCGAAGAGGGAAGCGGTAGCCGTAAGTTTGTATATGAACTTCTGGAGAAACTGAATATTCCTGAATCCTCCCTGCAGGTCACTGCGCGGTTAAACGATCAGGAATCCATCAAAAACCTTGTGGCAAATGGACTTGGTATTTCTGTCATATCAAAAGCGGCCGCCTGCAGCCCTGGTTCTGATCAAAAGCTTTTTGTTTTCGATCTTCCCACCGCCACAAACAGCCGCAGCCTGTATCTGGTCTATCACAAAAGTTTTATTTTAAAATCTTATATTCGTGAGTTTATGGAATTTGTACTGCATTTTTACCGGGAGACCAATGCCCGGGACCAATAACGGATCGCCCAGCCTCCATCAAAATTTCCGGATCGTATCTTCTTCGTCTCCAAGATCTTCGATCTTACGGATCACTGCAAAGTAGCTGAAGCCATTGTCCGTTGTAATCTCTACCCGGTCTCCTACTTTATGACGCAGAATTGCTTTGCCAAGGGGAGACTCAATGCTGACCATGTTATGCATGGAATTTCCGCGAATGCTGGTCACCAGCTTATAGGTCTCCTCCTCGTCATCGTCTTCCATATAAAGCGTGACAGCCTTGTTCAATCCGACTTCATCTGCCTTAGATGCATCAGATATCACAATGGCATTCTTTAACATATTCTCCAGATAGCGGATCCGGCTCTCATTCTGATTCTTATCTTTTTTCGCCGCATGATACTCAAAATTCTCGCTTAAGTCACCATGCGCCCTTGCCTCTTTTACGGCCTCCAGGCACTTCGGGCGGATCACCAGCTTGCGCTCCTCAATCTCTGCCTGAATCTTTTCCACATCGGATTTTGTCAGTTTTTCTCTCATGATTTTTTTCTCTCTTTTCTGTTGCATTTATGCTGTCATTAATTTCACAAGTATCTCCACGATCTTCTCCATGGACTGAATCGAAATGAACTCATATTTGCCATGGAAATTTGCTCCGCCTATGCACAGGTTCGGACACGGCAGCCCCATGTAAGAAAGACGCGCACCATCGGTACCTCCACGGATTGGACGGATATCTGGCTCTACATCCAGTTCTTTCATCGCCTGGCATACCCTGTCGATCAGCTCCATATGCGGTTTAATCTTTTCTTTCATATTGAAATAGGAATCCTTAATTTCAATGTCCACGGTACCGGCTCCATATTTCTGGTTCAGGAACGCTGCCGTCTGGCGCATCTGTTCTTTTTTCTTTTCGAATTTTTCCATATCATGATCACGGATCAGGTACTTCATTACAGAAGTCTCCACATCACCCTGGAAATGATCCAGATGGAAGAAACCCTCATAACCCTCTGTATACATTGGATTTTCAAACGTCGGCAGCATCTGCTGGTATTCCATTCCGATCAGCATGGAATTCACCATACCCTTTTTGGCATCTCCCGTGTGCATGCTGCATCCATGGATCGTGATCACCGCAGATGCTGCATTGAAGTTTTCATATTCTACCTCACCGAGTTCACCGCCATCTACCGTATAGGCAAACTGCGCTCCAAAGCCAGGAACATCAAACCGGTCTGCACCACAGCCGATCTCCTCGTCCGGGGTGAAAGCAATGCAGATCTTGCCGTGAGGAATTTCCTTATGAGAAAGCAGGTAATCCGCTGCCGTCATGATCTCTGCCACACCAGCCTTATCGTCTGCTCCAAGAAGTGTCGTTCCATCGGTCGTGATCAGGTCCTGACCCTGATACCGTTCCAAAAACGGGAATTCCGAAACACGCATAAAAATCTGTTTTTTCTGATTCAGACAGATGTCTTTTCCATCATAATTTTTTACGAACTGTGGTTTTACATTGGCTCCGGTCAGAGCCGGTGCGGTATCCATATGGGAAATAAAGCCGAGGGACGGAATCTTTTCAGCCTGATTGGCAGGAACATTTGCCGGAATTTCCGCATAAATATAACCATACTCACTGAGACGCACACGCTCGGCACCCATTTCTTCCAGTTCCTGTTTGAGACATTTGGCTAACTCCCACTGTTTCTCTGTACTTGGCATCTTGCCAGCATCCTCTTTTGACTGGGTATCGAAGGATACATAATTCAAAAAACGTTCGGTTACCTGTGACATAATGAATACTCCTTTTTCTGATAAATCCTTTATTTTTTAATCCCGCTGAATCTGATTATAGCACAAAAAGACTGCCCCTGTAAAAGAATCACAAGGACAGCCTTTTTCGTAATCTTCCACTGAGAAAGTTCCTGTTCGCCGGTATCTCAGCCAATTCCCCCAAGCAGCGCACCGGCAACCAGAGCCACAAAAGCCGCTGGAACCAGTACATATTTGCCGAGCAACACAAAGTTTCGGCCAATTTTCTTTTCTGCACCGCGATTTACAGCCTCCAGGGCAAAGTCCGTTCCGGCAACCCAGAAGAACATAATTCCGGCAAGCATTGCTCCAAGCGGACAGATATAGATCGATACCACATCCATCCACCCAGAGACAATGCCCTGAATAAACAGTGCAACACTGCAGCCTGCTGCCGCGATCACCGCCACAGCAACCGGCCGTTTCAGTCCGCAGCGCTCCTGTAACGTTTCCACCGGTGCCTCATAGAGGTTTACCAGAGAACTCATTCCGGCAAATAACACACAGACATAAAAGATCATTCCGCAGATTTTTCCACCCGGCATTCCATTGAACACGTTCAACAGATAGATAAACATCAAACCAGGACCTCCGGAAGAAAGTTCTGCGCCGCCTGCTGCCATGCCCGGAATAATCACAAAAGCAGCCAAAAGTGCAGCAAGTGTATCAAAAAATGCTACATTTTTTGCAGATGCAGCAATATCCTCAGAATCGCTTAAGTAAGAACCATAGATCACGGTTCCGTTTCCTGCAATGGACAGTGAGAAAAATGCCTGCCCAAATGCATAGATCCAGAGGCGTATATCCTTCAGTCCCTCCGGATTGATGGTAAAAATATAATGATAGCCTTTTTCTGAGCCTGGAAGTGTAAAGATATAAACACCAAGTCCCAGAAACAGAATAAATAACAGCGGCATCATGATCTTGTTTGCCTTCTCAATTCCGCCCGCAATTCCAAATGCCATGATCACTGCAGTGACAATCACTGTGATGACCAGCCAGTTATTATTGCCAAATCCCGTCGCCGTACCGTCAAACAATCCACCGATCGCTCCCATATCCTGTCCCAGGGCATAAAGGTTTCCCGTCAATGCAAGGAACGCGTACTTAAAGATCCATCCCACTACTACCGTATAGCCGATGGCAAGCGCCATGGACCCCAGTACCGGGATCACACCGATCAGCTCTCCGATCCGTTTCTTTCCGGTCCGTAATTCCGTACACATGCCAAACGCCTTGATCGGTCCGCTCTTTGCGGCACGTCCCAGTGCCATCTCCTCGATCACGCCTGTGGAGGCGATCAGCACAACAAACAACAGATACGGAAGCAGAAATGTCATTCCACCCCAATCAGAAACAATATATGGGAAACGCCAGATATTCCCCATACCAACTGCCGAACCGATGCAAGCAAGCACAAAACCGGTGCGGCTTTTAAACCCATCCCTTTCTTTTGCCATGAAATAAATTCCTTTCCAACACATTACTTTTATTTTGATTGCTTCCCACGCCTTCAATCTGTATGAAAACCCCAAGAAGAAAATACAACAATAAAAAAGTCCGGAAAACCAAAGTTTCTCGAACTTTTCTACATCGTTTCTTTTATTATACTTAACTTTTTCGCAAATATCTATAGAATTTTTCATTCTCTGGGAATTCTTTATCTAATTGCTTGGTTTTTGCAAGTGTAAATTACTCTTTATGTATTTTTATTATGCAAGAAACCAATTACTGCATATACTGTATGAAAACTAGCACAACTGGTATTGTTAGTGCAGATAAAACTGTAGAAGTAAAAATGCCCTTTGCAGCAAGACGAATATTTCCCTCATACTCGCTACACAACATAGATACATTTCCCGCAACAGGAAGCGCACATAATAAAACAGCAATAGACCGAACTTCTTTAAACGGCATCCACAATAAGCATATCATGTATATAAACGGATACAGTAAAAGTCTAAGAACGGAAAATAAAATCAATCTGCTATCGGCTATTTCTCGAAAAGATATATCAGCCAACGTTGAACCTGTAACCATCATTGCGAGCGGTGTTGTAATCTTTCCGACGTTTGCTACAATCTTACTTAGCGTGCTATTTACCGAAATATGGAATACTACAGCCAATGATAAATCCTATGACGCAACCCATGATAACTTAGAGGGTGACACTCACCAAGTTAGCCACCAAGATTCTACGCCGTCAGCAGTTATATTGCACCTAATCCCCCATTTCCAACTCGTTCAAAAGCGAATCCTGCGGAAGCGAGTCAAACACATCATTCTCGACCGCACAGCGTAAAGAGTCTGTATTTCGTTTCAGTACATCCGATGCAGAAACAGCAGAAACTTGATATACGCCTTCCTCCAGATGTTTACGTAAAAACACATAACTATTCTTTGGCAGGTTCAAATCCAGCATATCTGTATACCGTGCTGTACACAGGGCTCAGACCGTTTCGCTTTTCTTCTCTGTTATGCCTTAACCAACGACCAGCCTTGGCTCTCAGTCTGGAGCTGAACCATGTGGGCAAAGATGCCGCCCTCATGCAGCAACTGTGCAGGCGATCCCTGTTCGGCTACCGCTCCATCCTTGAGCACCACAATCTTATCTGCACTGGAAACCGTGCGCATCCGGTGTGCGATAATGAGAACTGTTTTATCCTTGATCAGACGTGACAGCGCTTCCTGAATGGCAGTTTCGTTTTCCACATCCAGACTGGCGGTGGCTTCGTCCAGCAGAATGATGGGCGCATCCTTCAGGAAGGCGCGGGCGATGGAAATGCGCTGCCGCTCACCGCCGGAAAGGGCACAGCCGTTCTCACCGATGTTGGTGTTCCACTTGTCCGGCAGCTTTTCGGCAAATT
>OGIO01001152.1_pt1 | contig 24113 bp, 10 predicted proteins | sample 1571841 | NCBI WGS metagenome assembly OGIO01 (sample SAMEA2582111, study PRJEB24529) | metagenome | biome: Human gut stool | place: China | collected 2011
CTGTGAACTTTGTTCACAAAAAACACCTCGCGGAATGTTACCAGTGAACAGTAACGCTCCAATCTATTTTCTTATATAAAATCCCAAAAACCTATTGACATAGTGGGTTAATAGTGGTAATATCCATTTAACGAATAAATAACCCAGTAAATCAATACGGAATATCGACAATTATTGCCGAAGAAGCAAGCTGGCAGTTACTGGGGGCAGATACAGACATAACAGGCGGGCCGCCATACGGCGACATCACCTCGAATAAATGTAAAGCGGCCGCAGGCGCCGGGAAAGGAATGGATATGGCATACTATAAGGGAACACTTGGATTAATCGGAAACACCCCACTTGTAGAGGTTACTAATATTGAGAAGGAGCTTGGACTGGAAGCTACTGTTCTTGTGAAGCTGGAATACTTTAACCCGGCAGGAAGCGTTAAGGACAGAATTGCCAAGGCTATGATCGAGGATGCAGAGCAGAAGGGAATCCTGAAGGAAGGTTCCGTAATCATTGAGCCAACTTCTGGAAATACCGGAATCGGTCTGGCATCTATCGCAGCAGCTAAGGGATACAGAATCATCCTCACCATGCCAGAGACCATGAGTGTTGAGCGTCGAAACATTCTGAAAGCATACGGCGCAGAGCTTGTTCTTACCGATGGAACCAAGGGAATGAAAGGTGCCATTGCCAGGGCCAACGAACTGGCAGAGGAGATTCCGAACAGCTTCATCCCAGGACAGTTTGTGAACCCGGCGAACCCGGCAGTGCACAAGGCGACTACAGGTCCGGAGATCTGGAAGGACACTGAGGGAAAGGTTGATATCTTCATCGCAGGTGTTGGTACAGGCGGAACCCTTACCGGAACAGGTGAATATCTGAAAGAGCAGAACCCGAATGTGAAAATTGTAGCACTTGAGCCTTCTACCTCCCCGGTATTATCTGAGGGAAAAGCAGGTCCGCACAAGATCCAGGGAATCGGTGCCGGATTTGTTCCGGATGTTCTGAATACCAAGGTTTATGATGAGATTTATAAAGCAGAGGCTGATGAGGCATTTGCCACAGCGAAGCTTCTTGCACACAAAGAAGGAATCCTGGTTGGAATCTCTTCTGGTGCTGCTTTAAAAGCCGCAATCGACTATGCAAAGAAGCCTGAGAATAAGGGCAAAGTGATCGTAGCACTTCTTCCGGATACTGGTGACAGATACTATTCTACACCACTGTTCACTGAATAAAGATACATTGTAAACATACGGTAACTGTGAAGGCATTGCGCAGTTATAGTTTACCAAATAAGAAGCCTCACTATCTGATATCGCTTATACAGAGTTGTTATCAGAGCGGTGAGGCTTTTTTGCGTAATATTACGCTATTATTTTATTTGGTTAGCAACTGTACCGTCAGCATTGATAGTACAATTATCGGTCGGATTGAACTCGAGAATGTACATAAAAATTGCATGCTTATACATAAAAACGACAACTAACTTTTCCGGCGCCGTTTGTGATTGTAAGGGGAAAATAGCTATGCTAAAATGGATTTAGTCAATTATCAAAAATAAATGTAATTGTTCAGTGCTAATTTTCAAAATGCTTTGTATTTCGGCATTTGATTCTGACCAGTTATAAATGAATTTAAGGGAGAGAAAAGAATTATGAAAAGGAAGGCAATCAGCCGGATACTTGCAATTTCGCTGAGTGTTGCAATGTGTGCACAAAGCATTCCGATTTATGCGGCAGAAGAAATTGGGACTTCAGCTGCAGCGGACTTCTTCGCAGAAGATTCTATTGAAAACCAGAGTTTGAATGAAGGCGACGCGGAAACCAACACAGAAACCAACATGAAAGCCGATGCGACAACCGGCATATCGGAAGCGTATACGTTGGAAGAGAGTAATTCAGCGACCACATCGGAGGAAACGGTTACTGACGAGGATGGATTCTGGTCTGGAGAGTCAGAAACAGTTGAATCTTCAGCAAATGGTTCTGATGGATGGGAATCTGCGGAAATGGATGGAGCAGAAGCGGGAGATGAGGCGGTAAAGCGAGATGCTGCAGCTTTTGTTTCGGGCGACGTGGAAGAAAACGTAGAGGAAACTGGAGAAACAAATGAATTGGAAGAAGCTCTTTCTGAATCGGCAGAGATGACAGAAGGTGATTTTTCCTATGTAATTGTAAATAACAGTTATGCGCGTATTACCAGATATTCTGGAAGTGCCACCATCGTTCAGGTTCCGTCTACCATAGGTGGTTATGCGGTTCAGGTGATCGGGGCGAGAGCATTCCAGGGAAATACAGTGCTGGAAAGTGTGGAGCTTCCCGATGGTCTTACCACCATATACGCCTATGCATTTGAAAAATGTACTGGTATCACCAGCATACACCTGCCGGACAGCATTACCACGATGGGATATAAAGTCTTTGGAGGCTGCAGCAATCTTGTCAGTGCCAATTATCCGGTGAACTGGGTAAACAGTCCCAGTGGAAACGGATCAAACAGCTATGAATATGGAAATGTATTTTCCGGCTGTCCGAAACTGACCGAGATAGAGATTCCGGAAGGAGTAAAGGTAATCGCACCCCACAGCTTTGCAAGCTTAACCACACTAACCAGTGTAACGTTGCCATCAAGCCTGACCGAAATCGGTGCATACGCATTCGCAGGAGCAACCGGTCTCACAGAAGTAACGCTTCCTTCCAATACCAAGACGATAAGAGATTATGCATTTGCCGACTGCGCAGGTTTAAAGGATATTTACATTCCAGATTCCACTACTGATATTAGGAAAGCTGTATTCGAAAACTGCCCACAGCTGACGATACATTGCAGTTATTATTCTATGGCAACCATATATGCCATTGAAAATAATATTCCATTTGAGCAAATAGGAACTTATACGGACAGCGCCGAAACCGTCCTGGATCGTTCAGACACCAGCTATTACGGAGACTTCGGAAGTGCCACAGCCAATGGATATGTGGCCATGACAGTACGCTATAACATAAAAGACACATGGAAATCCGCAGTAAGCGACCTGAATGTGAAGCTGGTTCTTCCTTCCAACGGAGAGCTTGACGAATCTACATTAAAGGTGGATGGGGAGTTATGCCAGAACTATAATTTAAAGGACAGGACACTGACCATTCCTGTGAGCGGTACTTCTGGAATTATCCGTTTCAGTATCAAAGCACAGAGTCAGTCGGCAGCACGCAGCTACGCTATTTTGAACTACAAAAAGAACAGAAACTCCAGCCAGGAAATCATCGGTGTACTGAATGAAAGTATTAATCTGTTCACCATAGATGCACCAGATGTTGTATCAAAGCCAACCGTAAATGTTTCCGGTATGGCAAATGCCGGTGGAACTGTTACCCTGCTTGTGAATGAGAAAGAACAGCAGACAGTCCAGGTATCAAAGGCCGGCTTATGGTCTGCCGTCCTTACACTGGAAAATCCTTCCAACTATGAGACATATAAGATCAAAGCACTCTGCACACAGGCAGATGGTACAACAGAAACAAGAACTGCCGCAGTTACCTATAATGAAGGAGAACCCTCAATCGAGTCCTTCAAAATGTACTATAATGAGCATGACAAAATAAAATCCTACGATCTGACAAAGACAGACGGAGTAACACCTTTGGTGTATTACCTTCCGAAAAGCAAATTTGACTATGAGCTTACCTTTGAAAACCCGGAACAGATAAAGACTCTGTACGTTACAAGCACCAGAAACAACCAGACCAAATATCTGGAAGCGATTTATGATCCAGAAAAAAATGCATTTGTGACAGACGGATATTTCGATGAATCCGATCACAACTATGTTCCTGGCGTGATTAGCTATGAATATAACAAAACAGTTCCAGAAGTAAAAATGGGACAGGATTTTGACTGGGAGGCTCTGCAGAAAGGACTTCCGGAAGGTGCAGAAAAGGATATTACGGTAAGGAAAAATACAGCAACCGATTATGACGCAACCATTGATCTCAGTAAATTCGGGGAGGATCTGAAAGATGTAGGACTGGGTGTCACCATCAGCGTGTTTGACGAGAGCAACGGTTCCAGTATGGGAACATGGAAGGGATTGATCGACGAAGCCAATAAAGATATGGGTTATCTGATCCCGGGGTATGATGACAGCAAGTATATCTGCAACCTGGATTATTCCGACAAAGGCACCTGGTATATGCTGGTAAAGGATGTTACCGGAAATAAATACATTGGATTTATGCTGGACACTGCTACAGATAATGCCGGTACCCTGGATCAGTACTGGACACTTTCCCAGATTTCCTCCCACCTGTCAACAATAAATAAGGGAGCGTCTATGTTATATCAGAACTATCAGATTGAGAAAGACATGGATGAGCTGAGAAAAGACGTACTGGCTTCCGGCGGTCACTATTCTGACCAGGAATTAAAGGAGAAATTGAAAGCTGTGGATAATCTGGAGAGTGACCAGAAAATGTTTATGATCATGACAGCGATGATTCCACTGGTCGTAGCAGGAGGGGCGATGGGCGCAGGCCCGGTAATTGCGCTGACTGCCATATTGGGAACGATTACAGCAGCTTCCTCATTATTCTGGGATATCAGAAAAGCAGATATTAAAGGGGAAAAATTCAAGCTTCGTTTTGTAGTAGATCCAAGCGGCTATGTGTTTGATCTTTCCACAGGAGAGAGAATTGAGGATGTTACCGTAACAGCTTACTGGATTCCATATGATGAATCTGATGATTTCTGGAATAAAACGCCGTCCCCATCCGAGTATGGAACGAAATGGAATGCGGGGGAGTATAACCAGTACAATCCTCTTCAGACAAATGCAGACGGAAAATATGCATGGGATGTTCCGGAAGGCTGGTGGAGAGTAAAATACGAGAAAGAGGGATATGAAACTACATGGAGTGACTGGATGACCGTTCCGCCTCTTCGAACCGAAGTGAATATCGGTATGGTATCGTTGTCAAAACCGCCAGTAGAGCACAGCTGGGATAACGGAACGGTAGTCATAGCAGCGACTTGTACTTCCACAGGAATTATCAGCTATGAGTGCACGGACTGCCATATTACCAGAACAGAGGTTTTACCGGTGAATCCGGACGCCCACAGCTGGGATAACGGAAATGTGACAAAGGAAGCCACCTGTACTGAGGAAGGTATCAGAACCTTTACCTGTGTGAACTGCAGACAGACCAGAACCGAGAAGCTGCCCGCGAAGGGACATGGGGAAACAGAGGTCAGAGGGAAAAAAGCAGCAACCTGTGCAAGTGAAGGTTATACAGGAGATACTTATTGCAAGACCTGCGGAACCAGATTAAGCGGCGGTGAAACAATCGCAAAGACAGAACATACCTGGGGAGAATGGGAAAAGACATCAGATGCTACCGTATTTGCAGCTCAGAAAGAGAAAAGAATCTGTAAGATCTGCCAAACCACAGAAGAAAGAGACAATGGAAATCCGCTGACTTCCAAAATGACACTTACAGCCTCCAGCCTGAAAATGAAAATAAAACAGACCACAAAAGCGTTCCAGATTTCCGGCATGGAGAGTGGGGACTATGTAGCATCTGTGGTTTCAGGCAACAGTAAACTTCTGAAGGTAAGCTCCTACACCAAAGACGGTGCAGTTACGCTGAAGGCTCAGAAGAAAACAGGAAAGACGAAACTTACAGTGACTCTGGCTGGTGGGGCAGTAAAAACTGTGAATGTTACCATCCAGAAGGGAACGGTGAAAACCACCAAAATTTCAGGTGTACCGAAGAAAATCACCTTAAAGAAAGGGAAGAAACAGACCCTGGCACCGATTCTGGCGCCGATCACAACCCAGCAGAAAGTGACTTACACCACATCTAATAAGAAGGTCTGCACTGTGACAAAAGGTGGTGTGATCACAGCGAAGAAAAAAGGTACTGCAAAAGTTACGGTACGCTCCGGCAGAAAAAAGGTGGTTATTAAAGTCAAAGTGTGGTAAGTTGCAAGAGCGCGAAGCGGGCTACGCTGACTGAAAGAAGACAAAATATACCGTAAAGCGGGGCGTGCAGATTGTAAGAATGATTAAGGGGCAGACTTTAGAACTGCCAATATTACAGGATGTATGATGTCTCTGATAAACTGCCGTGTCTGATATGTTTAAGAAACATATTGGACACGGCAGTTTTTTTAACAGGATAACTGTTTAGTATCTTCACACTGCCTTCTGGATAGTTGTCAAACAGGTTGTGCTGTGCATAAAAAAAGCAATCTTGTGCATAAAAACCGTAACCTTTCCCACTATTATTGTCTCAAAAATTCAATTATGATATTCTTTTTATAAGAAAAAAAGAGCAATTTTCCAGCTTTTGAAAATTTGCTGGTGCTATTCAGAGCCACGAAGCGTGTTGCTGTGAACGGAGTGAACAGTAACCCAAATGGATTTTTGAACAGTTATAATTGCCGAAAAAATAAGGGGGAATGAAAGAGTGAAAAAACAAATTTCAAAATGTGTGAAAATGCTGTTCCTTGGCATTATCATGTGCCTGGGTATGGCGCTTAGCGTGCATGCAGAAGGCTCAGGACAGTTTTTCCAGTTCGACGGCGAAAAGTGGAACAAGGAAGAATTTTCCTGGACAGACAGTCAGGGGCAGATCTGGTATGCCCATGAATATGGAACAAATGGAGAAGCTATTATCAGCGCAGTAACCGAGGCTGTTATGGAACTGCAGGTTCCGTCATATGTGTATAAGGATGGTGTGGCGAAGAAGGTAATTGGAATCGGTAAGTATTTTCCGGATTCAGAATATGATAACACATGGGACCGGTTTAGCTGTTTCTATTACGATGGAAAGTATGGCAACGGAACGCTGTATAAGTTGATTCTTCCGGATACACTCTGCTATGTGATGCCCAATGCATTTTCAACAAGTGGCAGCTGGTTTGACGGACTGGCAGCCGTTCAGCTGCCGCAGAATCCACGGCTTGTAATTGGAGAAAGTGCGTTTTATGGGGATAAGAATCTTCAAATCGTGCATTTTAATGACGCAGTAGGCGGTGCACAGCCTGTAAAAATCGAGAAGCAGGCATTTGGTAACTGTCCGAAACTGGAAGAGATAACATTGCCGCCAACAGGGGCTTATAACGAGATTGATAAAGAAGCTTTTTACAGTTATGGAGAATGTAACCTGAAAAGAATTTACAATGCCCCATCCGAGCTGGAACTGGGCTGGGATCAGTATTGTGCCGATGTTGAGGAGGTTTCTTTTGCAGAAGGACTTACATATGTCGATGGAATTTCGACTATTGTAGCTTATGAATGGAATGAGGATGGAAGTCCCTCGAGTGGACGGGGAGAAAACATTAAAACACTGAAAAAAGTAACGTTGCCCTCCACACTGAAGGAAATTGGCTGGGACGCATTTAAGGATAACAAGAACCTTACTTACATCAATCTCCCGGAGGGCTTAACCACTATTGGAAGTTATGCTTTTGCAGGCTGTACAGCGCTTACAGGATTTACTTCTCTTCCGGCAAGCGTAAGCGGAGGTATCGGAGAAGGTGCATTTATGGGCTGCAAGAACCTCCATCTTGAAAATGTATATATTCATGGAACTGACAGCCTGAAATATCAGTTCACCGACAGTGGAATTGTAAGTATCCGCATTGGTGCTGATGTAAAATATACAGTTGGTGCAATGTTCAAGGGCTGCACAAGCTTAAAAGAAATCACAGTTGACGCAGGACATCCGTACCTTTCTTCCCAGGACGGTGTGCTTTACAGTAAGGTCTATAAAAGCAGCGGAGGGGAAGTGGCTGGCAGCAGTATTTTCACCTATCCTGCAGGAAAAAGCTGGGCAGGAAGCTATACACTTCCGTCAGATGTAGTATTGTTAGGCGGTTTTGCATTTGATTCCTGTAAATTTACAGAGATTCACATTCCGGCCCGTGTACTGGATCTGGATTATGACTCTATGGCTTCTATAGGAGACAGGAACACATATTATGCCTTTGATTCCATCAAGGACAGCTGTAAATTATACGTTGTAAAAAATTCTTATGTGGACAATTACTTTAATACACGTTATCATTTTTATTATGAAAATGGTGATGTGCTTCCAATTAGTTATGATCTGGCTGGCGGAACAAATGACAGCTCCAACCCATCCACTTTCACAGGTGGAAACAGTATTGAGCTGAAAGCGCCTACACGAAGCGGTTATACCTTTACCGGATGGACGACAGTAGATGCGGATGATGAAGAAGTAAACTTTTCCGGTTCTTACACACCATCAATGGGTGAACTGGTAAGTGGTGTTAAACTGACTGCAAACTGGAAAAAGAACCCAGATCCTACCAAGGCACCAGAACCGACGAAAGCTCCAACGGCAGAGCCGACAAAAGCTCCGAACGCAGAGCCGACTAAGGCACCATCTGCTCCGGAACCGACGAAGACTCCGAACGCTTCTGATAACAATCAGAACACTGTAATTCCATCCAAGCTTCCGAAGGTTACCGGAACTAAGGCCACCAATGTGCTTACCGATGGCGCCAAGATTTCCTGGAAGCGGATTGCAAGTGCAACCGGATATCAGATCACAATTTCCACTGACAAGAAATTCAAGAAGAATGTAAAGAATTATATTGTCGAGGAAAATAAAAACAATGAACTGATCTACGGTTTGAAATCTGGAAAGACCTATTATGTAAAAGTAAGAGCAATCGCACAGGGCGGTGGCAAGAAGGTTACTGGAAAGTATAGCAAGGCTGTTAAGTTTACAACCTATGTTGTGCCGAAGGTAAAGAAGATCAGTGTAAAGAATAACAAGAAGGGCACGATCACCATTACGGCATCCAAGGTAAAAGGTGCTGCTGGTTATGCATTTGTAGTGACAGCAGATTCCGGTCTTACAGATATTGTAGCAATCAAGGAATCCAAGAAGAATACAGTAACGATAAAGAATCTTTCTAAGGGACATACGTATTATATACGTGCTTGTGCCTATAAACTGAACAAGCAGAAACAGAAGGTGTTTGGTGTGTACACAAAGAAAGCTAAGATTACAATCAAAAAATAAGAAATCAATTGTTGTATTTAGTTACCTGTAAAAAGTGCTGCTGGTCAGGTGACCAGCAGACAGTAATAAAAAAGGAACTGTGTTTACAACCGGAGAGAACGTGACATGAAAAAAGATGAGCAGGCAAATGTGTTGCTTTCGCTGAAAAACTTATATCGGTTGTTTACCGTGAAAGATTATCCGGTCTATTCTACCGGAATTCTAGGAGAAAAAAGTAAAAAGGGTCTGACTCTGGTCAGATTCTGGGATGAATATCTTCTCTATGAGTGGAAAGGCACCAGACACGGAAAAATGATTTTTCGAAAGGATGGAAGCCAGAACCGTTATCATTCGGAATTTTGTAATCGCAAGGAAAGCTTTCCCTTGTATCATATATACATAGAGGAAGTGCTGGAAGGTCTGAATACGGAGACATTTGGCAGTCAGATACTGATTTTTGAAAAATTCTTGAAAGAGAAAAATTATAACCATTCTGTGTTTGTACAGAAGCTGAGAAAATTTCTGGGCATGGTCATGGAGTCAGATCCATGGCTGTCCCAAGAGTGTGGGGAAAAGCTGATCTTCTGGATCGATTACATAGAGAAAAAACAGAAGGATTTTTCCCAGTCCTTTGGGGATGCCTGGCTGTTTACCCTGCTTAGTCTGCACGCGATGGCGGGGCCGGAAATATCCGGGGCAAAAATGAAACTGGTAAGAAACCGTGAAGACTTAAAGCCGGAATATATCTGGAGCTGTATTTATCAGGAATCCGGGGAAACCAGGCAGAGCTTTCTCACCCTGCGAAACTGTGAATTGTTCCGGAAATCTGTGAAAGCCAGCCATTTCTTTGGCAGAGAAGAAGAGTTATATGACTTGAAAGAGATGTTCTTCAATTCCGGAAAGTATCTGATTTCCGGAATTGGAGGAATTGGAAAAACAGAACTCATGCGTCAGCTTGTGAGCTGGATGGAGCAGGAAGAAGTAAAGTGCCGGATCGCAGCTGTTCAGTATGAGGAGAATCTGGCGGTCAGCTTTTCCAGAAGTTTTCTGAATCTTACTGGTGAGAGCGTGGAAGAAAGATTTCACGAAAGTATCTATCATCTGTCAGAAGAGCATCAGGAAAAAACAGTGCTTTTTCTGGATAATATGAACCATACGGAAGAGGAAGATCCTTACCTGTCAGAACTGAAAGATCTGCCGTGCACCATATTTGTTACTTCACGTCAGAAACATCTGGATGGGTTTACTACATTTGGCATAAAGGCACCGCAAAAGAGTGCCTTAAGTTTGATTTTTCGTGACAATTACAACAAAATACTTTCCAGAGAGGAAAAAGACCGGCTGAGTCGTTTGCTGGAAAAAGAGATTTTTCAGCATCCTCTGACATTGAAGCTTCTTGGAAAAGCGGGGACCTACTATTTTGGTAATTGGGATTATCTGGAAGAAGAGCTGCAGAATAACTGGAATGATGTTGCAGAAGAGTTCGGACTCATTGATATGTACCGTGGGCTGTACAGACTGGCTGATATTGGAGAAACCGGAAGCCAGCTGGCAAGGATGTTCGCGCTTCTGCCGTATCAGGAAATTGACCGGAATTTTACTGTGATGTTTTTCCAGGGATTTTTGAAGAAAAACGAAACTCTGGGAGAGGCGCTTGGCAGACTGGTGAAATTCGGCTGGCTGGAAGATACGGGAAATGGTTACCGTATGCATCCTGTAATTGCAGAGAGTCTGTGTACAAAGGCTTTTTTAGAAGCAGAGTTTCAGCCATTCTGGGAGCGGGTCAGGAAGTGCTTTTTCCCGAAACAGGCACCGAAAGACGAGGATTCCCGCATGGAGGAAATTGCGTGGCTTGTCTTCCAGGGAATTTCCAGAGTACAGGGAGCGGTCAGTGACCAGCTTGTGGCACTGGCGGCAGAGGCTGCCCGATATCTGGAACTGCCGGTTCCTATGTGTGGGAAAATCCGGGAACTGGAAAAAAGATGTGCAGAGATTTCCAATGAGACGAAGTTTATGGTAGCGTGTCTGACAGAGACAAAACCTGAACAAAACGAAGAATATATAGAACTCTTCCGCGAACAGCTGAAAAAGAGAACGCTATCATCGGAATGGATGTTGTTTGCTATAAGTGATTTTTGCAATAGGCTGGAGCAAAGCAGTAATTATGAGTGTTACCGGGAGATCTGTGATTTAATTTTTCAACAGAAGGATAATATTGATTATAAAATTGGATATGCGCTTTTGCAGACGAATATGCAGATGTTGAAGCTTAATGTGAAAAAGGTTGAAATGTGGGTAGAACGTGGAATCCTCATGTGTGTACAATGGGGGCATAGCCAGAGAATACTGGATTTTCTTTATCAAAAAGCAGAATGTCATATGTTTCTTCAGGAAAAAGAAAAGCTGGCAGATTGTCTGGAAAAAATAGAGCAGATACGACAGATACAAAGAAAGCGTCAGGGTGAGAGTGAGTATGCAATATGGCAGCTTCGTGGTCAGCTTGCAGCTATGGATCAGAATATGGAAGAAGCCGCCTATTGTATGGAACAAGCAACGGACAGGTGCAAAATGTACTGTGGTGAGAAAAATCAGATGTATTCTGCCATGTCAGAGGAACTGGCACGAATGTACAATGCCGCCGGACGAAGGGAAGAGTCGTTGGCATGTCATCTTGCGGTTCGCAATCAGCTGCTTAAGAATGGCTATCGTGAGGGTTCTATGCTTCTGATGGTGGACAACAATATGAGTGTAGTCTACCTGGACCTGGGAAGACCGGAAGAAGCGATCCCATATCTGACAGAGGCGCTGGAGCTTACGAAGGAAAATGGACTTGTAGGTTCGGCAGTTGCAGAGCCTACCTGGAATCTGGCACGCGTTTACCGTGCACTTGGAGATGAGGAAAAAGAAGATATATATCTGAAAGCCGCCGTGGAAGGCTTCCGGGAATGCTATCCGCCGGAACATCCCAAGCGGATCGCAGCTGAACAGAGACTGAAAGAACGCCAGGGGGAATGAACCTGGCGTTCTTTCTGCTTTTATGGAAAGATGTGCGGCGGTATACTTAAAGCTGACTACGACTAATCCTATTGACATACTAGAGTACTTTATAGTAACATAAATCAAAATCGGCCGAGCTCTTTGCGCGAAGGATATTTTTTGTCTGAAAGGAAAGATGGAGCTGGGGAGAGACTAAATTTACCGCCGCAGGAGGATAATCATATGAGCGAAATCACTGCAACCAAAGAGCAGCAGAATAAATACGAAGCTTTAAAAAAATACTTACGCAGTCTGGGAAGTGTGGCTGTGGCTTTTTCAAGTGGGGTGGACTCCACGTTTCTTTTGAAAACAGCACACGATGTGCTGGGGGATAAATGTATCGCGATTACTGCCATGTCCTGTTCTTTCCCGAAGAGAGAACTGGAAGAGGCGAAGACCTTCTGTGAGAAGGAAGGAATCCGCCACATTACAGTAGAGTCTGAAGAACTGGAAATTGAGGGCTTCTGCCAGAACCCGACTAACCGTTGCTATATCTGCAAGAAAGAATTATTTGAGAAAATCTGGGACATTGCCACAAAAGAGGGGCTGAATGCAGTGGCAGAGGGTTCCAACATGGACGACAATGGTGATTACAGACCTGGTTTACAGGCTGTTGCAGAGCTGGGGGTGAAGAGCCCGCTGCGCCACAGCGAATTGTATAAAGCAGACATCCGTGCCCTGTCTAAAGATCTTGGCCTTCCCACCTGGGAGAAACAATCCTTCGCCTGTCTTTCTTCCCGTTTTGTATACGGTGAGACTATCACGAAGGAGAAACTTGGCATGGTAGACAAGGCAGAACAGCTGCTTCTGGATCTGGGATTTCATCAGCTTCGTGTGCGTATTCATGGTACATTGGCACGAATTGAAGTATTGCCAGATGAACTCCAGAAAGTCCTGGAGAACCGCAACCAGATCGTGAAAGCATTCAAAGAATACGGCTTCACATACGTGACCATGGATCTTCAGGGATACAGAATGGGAAGTATGAATGAGACATTGAAGAAATAGTTTTCGACTTATGAATTATCGTCTATACTATGCTGTTAGTTAATTGCTTTAAATGTTGTTTTGCTTTATCATTAAATCAATCGTCTGACAAATTTGGGGAGGGAGTATGCTGCGGGCTCATTTGCAGAATAGCAGGTTATCCATTTTGGGGAAGCGTTTAGTGTTATACAGCAGATATTAATGGAAAAATCTTTGCCTCTGGAGTGTGTTTGAAAGGACGAAAAAAAAGAATAGCGAGGTAAAGCGTATGAGAAACAGACGACTGGCATTGGCTGCGGCATTGCTGCTGGCAATCACAAGTGCAGACGGAGCAGCACTGGCAGTAAGTGGAGCTGATTTTTCTTCTGAGGAAGTAGCAGAAGCAGTTTTTGACGAAGTGGAGAATGAGGGGCTGGACAATCAGGATGAGGTTCAGGAACCGGTTCAGACTCCGGAGATGGATCAGGTGGAGGATCAGTCATCCGAGGATTCATTCTCAGATGCGTCTGGCATGGAAGCAGCTGCAGAATGGCAGAATGAGGAAGCGGCAACAGCAGACGAAGCCCTGGTTTTTTCAGATGGAGAAGACACAGGAATTACCTACACCTTGTCAGATGATGGGAAACTGGTAATTTCCGGAACTGGAAGCATAGCAGATGATGCATTTGCTGGCAACACTAAGATAACAAGTGTGGTTATCTCAGAAGGAGTGACCGGCATTGGTTCCCGCGCATTTACTGGCTGCACCAATCTGACAAGTGTGACAATTCCAGAAGGCGTAACCGTCATAGATGGTATGACCTTTGGCAATTGCACCAGTCTGACAAGCGTAACCATTCCGGGAACGGTAACCTCTATAGAAGTTCAGGCATTCTGGAAGTGCAGCAGTTTGACAAGCATAACTATTCCTGCAAGCGTAACGAGCATTGGAAGCGGTGTATTTCAGGGGTGTACCAGTCTGACAAGTGTAAAGCTTTCAGAGGGCCTGACCAGAATTGGAGATCAGACTTTTGGCAGATGTAATGCGTTAGAAACCATAGAAATCCCGGCAAGTTTGACATCTATAGGAAATGATGCGTTTAAAAACTGTGCCAAGCTAAGAAGTATCCGCTGCTATGCAAATAGCAGCACGTGGCAGCCCAGATACATTTGTGATTCAAATACAACCGTATATTACAGCTACAATCCGAACCATACTCATTCCTACAAGTCACATGTGATAAAAATGAGTGGCTGTACCTATTCAGGATCTGAAGAAGAAATCTGTGAATTTTGCGGTGATTACTATACAAAAGAAACACCGGCACTTGGTCATGACTGGAACCGTGGGGAAACAACAGAAGATGCTTCCTGTGAAAGTGACGGAGAAAAAACTTATACCTGCAGAAGATGTGGTGACAAAAAGAAAGAGACAATTCCAGCAACCGGACATAGCTGGGTAAGGTCATGGCATGAAGATGCAACCTGTACAGATGACGGAGTCGATGAATACACCTGCAGATATTGCGATACGGAAAAGAGAACTACAATAAAAGCAACCGGACATAAATTTTCTGCATGGGCAGTAACACAGGAAGCAACTGTGGATGAGGAAGAAGTCCAGACACGTACCTGCAGTGCATGCGGTGAGCAGGAAACAAAAATTACCCGGGACAGACTGCAGCCAACAATGAAATTGAATCAGTCCAGTATTGTGCTGAAGACCGGACAGAAGACGAAGTGTCTGAAAGTAACCGGGCTTGCAAAGGGAGATTTCATTTCCACCTGGAGTACTGATAACTGGAGTATTGCAGATGTATCTGTTAGTTCAGATGGAACCTGTAACATTACCGCCGGTAAAACTACAGGCAAAACCCGTATTCACATATACCTGAACAGCGGATATGAAAAGTCTGTTACCGTAAAAGTCCAGAAAACCGCTGTAAAAACCACAAAGATCAAAGGTGTGCCGAAAACACTGAAATTAAAGAAAAATCAGAAATATTCCCTGAAACCGGTTTTAAAACCAGTAACAAGCAAAGAAAAAATCACCTACAAATCCAGCTCCTCCAAGGTGGTAAAGGTAGATTCCAAGGGCAGAATTACTGCAAAGAAAAAAGGAACAGCCGTAATTACGGTGAAAGCAGGGAAGAAAACAGTTAAGTGTAAGGTGACTGTGAAATAACGTATATTTTGAAAGGACAGGAATGAAATATTTTCTGTCCTTTTTCATGAATATTTATTGATTCTTTTTCTCACATTTCCTATAATAAGCCTATGTGTTATAAATTTACCCATGTGACATGTAAAAACGCCGGAAAGGATATTGTATCCCGTAGAAGTCAGCGATGCATTTTACCTGTTGCAGGGGCTTTTTGTTTTGAAGATTTGGGATTTCAAACACGCTCTGGTCTGCCATGGCAGCAGGTCTTTGGACAGTGTTGCAGACAGAAGTATATATTGAGTTAAGCTGCGGTATCAGGTGCCGTGAGGGAGTAAAAGAGTATGAAGAAAAAATGTGTGGCAATGATGTTAATCGCAATAATGACCGCATCTTTAGCTGGTTGTGGAAGCAGCAAGGACGGAAGCGGTAAATCTGTAAAGCTGGATTCGGATCACCCGGTGTCCCTGACGATCTGGCATTATTACAACGGTGCCCAACAGGCAATGTTTGACACCCTTGTAAAGGAATTTAATGTCTCCGTTGGAAAAGAGGAGGGTATCTACGTGGAGAGCTACAGTCAGGGTTCCGTATCCGACCTTGAGGAAGCAGTCAACAGCTCTTTGAACGGAGAAGTAGGAGCAGAAGAACTGCCGGATATTTTTTCTTCCTATTCTGATACTGCTTACGCAGTACAGCAGCAGGATAAGCTGGCAGACCTTTCCGTGTATTTTACAGAAGATGAGCTGTCCAGGTATGTAGATTCCTACATCCAGGAGGGCTATTTTAACCAGGATGGCGCTTTATATCTTTTCCCAGTTGCCAAATCCACAGAGATCACCATGATCAATAAGACTGACTGGGAGCCTTTTGCAGAAGCCACTGGAACTACAGTGGAGGAACTTGCCACTACAGAAGGTATTGCAGAAGTTGCACAGCGCTACTATGAGTGGACGGATGAGCAGACCCCGGATGTGCCGGACGATGGAAAAGCATTCTACGGCAGAGACTCCATGTCCAACTATTTTATCATTGGCATGAAGCAGATGGGAAAGGAAATTTTCCAGGTGAAAGATGGAAAAATGACCTTAAACACAGACGAAGATCTGATCCGCCGCCTTTGGGATAATTACTATGTACCATATATGAAGGGCTATTTCGCATCTCTTGGAAAATTCCGTTCCGATGATGTGAAGACAGGAGATATTCTTGCATACACGGGCTCCACATCTTCTGCCGTATACTTCCCGGATACCGTGGAAATAGGGAATAAAAGCTATCCGATTGATTACATCGTATGTGATTCTCCGGTTATGGAGGGCGGCGAGAACATAAAAGTTCAGCAAGGTGCCGGAATGGCAGTGACCAAGTCTGATGAGGAACATGAGTATGCTGCAAGTGTATTCCTGAAATGGTTCACACAGAAGAACCAGAATCTGCGCTTTGTATGCGAATCCTCCTATATGCCGGTTCTGAAAGAAGCCAACAGCGTAGACGCACTGGATTCCGTTATTAAAGAGAATAATATAGAAGTCAACCAGAAGGTTTACGATTGTTTTACAACGGAAATGGAAGACTTTGATAAAACAAGTTTCTATACAATTGGAGCCTTTGACAATAGCTACAGTGCCCGTAAGATCCTGGATTATTCTCTGGCTGACAAGGCAAAGGCTGATAAAGATGCCATGGACGCTGCAATCGCAGACGGAGAGAGCCGGGAAGAGGCTCTTGCACAGTATCTGACAGATGAGAATTTCCAGAGCTGGTATACAGAATTCTGCCATAGCCTGGAGTGTATTTGAAAAAACATTCAAAGTGGTTTTTTAGACAGATTCTGGACATAAGGAGGTGCGGAGGACTGTGAAGAAAAAGAAATCTCTTTGGAACATATTTCTGATTCCTATACTGATCATTGTGTTTGTACAGGGTGCAGTCCCATTCCTGACATTGATTTTCAGCGGAATCCGCTCAAACATGGAGAATGCGGTTATCGGTCTGGACAGTCATACGGTGGAGAACCGTAAGGTGGTTCTGGAGAACGATATGATCGAGCAGTGGAGCAGCGTGTACAAGGAAAGTGACAGTCTTTCCTCTGCGCTGACAAAGGTATTGAGCAATCATCAGATGGATATGCAGGGCTTCATGGGCTCAGGGAAAGTTCAGGAGGAATATCTGGAAACGGTTTTTTATGATATGGTGGAGGTTTTGCAGTACAATTCCACTTCTGGAATTTTTCTGGTTCTGGGAAATGACGGTGATACAGATTCGGAAGGGGAATACAAAGGCTTCTGGGTGAGAGACTCAGATCCCCAGACCAAAACGGCTTCCCGCACGGACCTGCTGATGGAGCGTGGAAGTAAGGTACTGTCGCAGAATATGTCCATTTCACTGGATACTTCCTGGCATACAGATTTCCACTTCCAGGGCAATGGGAAAAGAGATGCCGATGACTTTTTTTACCAGCCATATATAACAGCAGAAAATTACGTTGATTCCCGCACCAGTATGAAAAATCTGGGCTATTGGTCGAAGCCGTTTATTCTGGAAGATTTCTATAAGGATAACCATAAGATGATCACATATTCGGCACCTCTTGTTTATGATAAAACCGTTTACGGTGTGCTTGGAATTGAAGTGGGAGTGAATGATCTGACCAAATTTTTTCAGGTAAAAGATCTGGATTCCGATCTGAATGCAGGATTTGCCCTTGTGGTAGACCATGGAAATGGAAATTATGAGGGAATTGCCGGTGAGGGTGCGCTGTATGATGCAGTTTCCCGGGACGGAAGTGACTTTGTTCTGGAGGAGCCGGTGCAGGAGAATTTGCGGCTGGTACAGGGGGCTGCCATTGGGAAACAGCAGATTTACGGACTTGTGAGCAATCTGGAGCTGTACAGCAGAAATGTGCCGTATGAAGATACGCAGTGGGCATTGTGCGGTTTTGTTACAGAGGATTCTGTGTATGGATTGATTTCCGATGTTTATGAGAGAATTCTGGGAGCGATTCTGGGAAGTGCCCTGATGGCGGTTATTCTGGTTTATTTTCTTGTCCAGTATGCGACGGAACCGGTTTACCATCTGGTGGAGAGTGTACGAGGCGGAGTGAAGGGAATTCACGGTTTTCAGGAGTCAGGTATTCAGGAGCTTGATGAGCTCCATAAAGTGATAGAGAATCTGACGGATACCCAGATGCAGACAGAGAATCAGCTTCTGGAGGAAAAGGAGCGCTATCGGATTGCGGTAGAAAGTTCCCAGGATGCCTTTTTTACCTACAAATGTAAGGAAAAACTGCTGGAAATAGTTAACAGTAAAGGCAATGACGGTGTATGGGACTGCGGAAAGCATCCGGAATTTCTTGATAATGACAGTATCCATCCGGCAGATAAGGCAAAGCTGGTGAACGCAGTAAAAAGCTCAGACGGCGTTCTGGATGTTGACTTTCGTCTGCAGCATGCCAATGGAGAATTTCAGTGGGTAAATCTATCCGGAAGCATTACTTTTGATGAGAATAAAGAGCGCAGCAGGGTCGTTGGCTGTATTCACAATGTGCATCAGCACAAGCTTCTGGAGCAGGCGCAGAAAAGAAAGCAGATTTATGACTCCATTACCTCTTTTTACCGCCTTGGAAGCGGACTGGAAGTTGTGGAAACACTGTGTCGGGATGACCCGGAAGGGGTACTGGTACTTCTGGAAATCCAGCAGTTTTCCAAAATCGATGAGCGCTATGGCCTGATCTTCGGAGATATTATTCTGGAGCAGTTTGCCGGTCTGCTGGCGAAGCGCTTCCAGGAGGACGGTTTAAACGGTGGTATTTATATCAGGGCTGGTGCAGACCAGATGCTGGTATGGCTGCCGGTATGTACGACCGGACCGATCGTGAGAAGTGTGCAGGGACTGGAAAAGGAGTTTGGGGCGCTTACAGATGAGAAGCATCTGTCCCTTTCCCTGAAATGTGGAATCGCAGTTACAGGCAGCAGAAATTCGCTGTCTGAGGCACTTGAACAGACGAAGACTGCTCTTACAGCTGCACGTCATGGAAAGCAGGAAATCATGTTCTATGAGGAGCTTTCAACGGTGGAAAAAGCCTGTGCGGTTGATGTGGCATTTGCGGAGGTGGCTTCTCTGGAACGTCTGAAGGAAATGACACTTTCCTCTATAGCTCTGAACCTGTTTGACAGAGATGGTGATACTTCTGTGGTTCTGGATATTCTGGCGTTGAAGCTGCAGGAGAAATACCATCTGACAGACATTGTGATCACCCATTTCAACGGGGAATATATGGTAAATAACCTGCTGTACTGCTGGAAAACCTGGGAGAAAAAGGATGGCTGGGACGGTATGGTCCACTGTTCTGAGAAGCAATACCAGCACTTTGTGGAGACACAGGAAATGCAGCAGCTTCTGACTTCCGGGGAAAGCATATGGAAAGAGCCGCTGATTCAGCCTTTTGCTTCAGGCAGAAACGATATTGTATTCCATATGACAGATAACGGACAGTATTCCGGAAGTATTGTATTCCGGGACATTGACCAGGATGTTCTGGAGAAAAAAGAAGAGTGTAAGTGTCTGGAAGAAATCAGCGCAATTATTCAAAACCGGTTGAATCTGGAGCGTCACGATCTTTCTGCCAAGGCGAAATCGGATTTCCTGGCCCGTATGTCTCATGAGATCCGTACTCCTATGAACGGTATTATAGGTATGACGGAGATTGCATTGAAAGATGGACAGACTGAGGAGCGGCGGATCGACTGTCTGAGAAAAATCGAGTACTCCTCGGAATATCTGCTTGGACTTATCAACGATATTCTGGATATGTCCAAGATTGAGAGCGGAAAGATGAGGCTGATCGAAGAAAAATGCAATCTCATGGAGATGATACAGGGACTTCGTCCTTTGCTGGAAGCGAAGCTGAACGAAAATAACATTCAGTATATAGCAGATATCCAGCTGAAAAACCATTGGTTTATGGCAGATTCCCTGCGGCTGAACCAGGTTCTGGTAAATCTTCTGGGAAATGCGCTGAAGTATTCCAGACCAGATGGACATGTGTGGCTGACCGTTCGCGAGACAGAAGAAGAGAAAGGCTTTTCCAATCTGTATTTTCAGGTCAGGGATGATGGAATTGGAATTGCACCTGAGAAACAGCAGCTTATTTTCCGGCAGTTTGAGCAGGCGGATAATTCTGAAAATGCAAGAAAACAGGGCACTGGTCTTGGTCTTGCCATCAGCAGAAGAATTGTGCGGATGATGGATTCCGATATTAAGTTGGAAAGTGAGCCTGGTAAGGGAAGCAGCTTCAGCTTTAACGTGAAGCTTCAGCCGGTAAGCGGAGAGAAGACTACGGTCACCAGCCAGCCGGAGGAGATCAGCTTCCCGGGAAAAAGAATCCTGGTGGTTGAGGATAATGAGCTGAATATGGAAATTATCTGTACTATCCTTGAAAATTACGGAATTAAAACCGAGCAGGCAGTTAACGGAAAAGAAGCTGTGCGGCGCATGGAAGAATCCGTTCCCGGATATTACGATATGATCTTTATGGATATTATGATGCCGGAAATGGACGGACTGGAAGCAACCCGGACCATCCGGAATCTGGATCGTGAGGATTGCAAAAAGATTCCGATTTACGCAATGAGCGCCAACGCTTTCGACGAGGATGTGAAACGTTCCCTGGCAAGCGGTATGAACGGACATCTTTCCAAGCCTGTGAATCTGCAGGTGCTGGAGAAAACGCTGCAGAAAGTGCTGGGATAAAAATAAATGGTTTTTTAATGCATCTTGTGCAATATATTGACAGTTTGTGATAACCCCGTCTTTTACAGACGGGGTTATGTTATATTTATGGCAATATAGAAGGGAGCGATCACAAGCATGAAATATCAGAATATCATAGATAACATGACCCTGAAGGAAAAAGCCGCATTCCTCAGCGGAAAAAGCGAGTGGCAGACAAGAGATTTCCCGCGTCTGGATATCCCGGCGATTTTCTGTTCAGACGGACCGAATGGTGTGCGTAAACAGGCTGGAGCAGGAGATCATCTGGGAATCAATCCAGCAGTACCGGCAACCTGTTTTCCTACAGCGGCAGCTATGGCAAACAGCTGGGATGAAGAGCTGGAGCAGAGGGTAGGCGTTGCCCTTGGTGAAGAATCCATGGAAGAAGACGTAAACGTTCTTCTTGGACCTGGACTGAACATTAAGAGAAATCCTCTCTGTGGACGTAACTTCGAGTATTTTTCCGAGGATCCTTATCTTTCCGGAAAAATGGCAGCTGCTTTTATCCGCGGTGTGCAGAGCACAGGAGCAGCAGCCTGCGCAAAGCATTTCGCTGTAAACAGCCAGGAGCTTCGCCGTATGGCAATGAACGCAGTGGTAGATGAGAGAACTCTCCGTGAGATTTACCTCACCGGTTTTGAGATTGCCATCAAAGAGGGTGGCGCGAAAACGGTTATGAGTAGCTACAACGAGGTAAACGGTGTTTACGCCAACGAAAACGAGCATCTGCTGAAAGACATTCTCCGTGACGAGTGGGGCTTCGAAGGCTCTGTTATCACTGACTGGGGTGCTTCTAACGACCATTCTCTCGGTGTAAAGAACGGTTCTACCCTGGAAATGCCGACTCCGGGACTTGATGCAGCAAGAGAGCTTCTTGCCAGCGTAGAAAGCGGCAAGATCAGTGAGAAGGACATCGACGAGCGCGTAGACGAGCTTCTTGATCTGGTACTTACCACCACCGAGAATGCAAAGCATTATAAAAAAGTGGCAGACAAGAAAGCCCTTCATGAGGAGCACCACAAGCTGGCACGTCTTGCCTGCGAGAACAGCGCAGTACTTCTGAAAAATGAGGACGGAATCCTTCCGGTTGGAGCGAAGGTTCAGGCAGCCGTAATCGGTGACTTTGCTTTTGATCCAAGATACCAGGGCGCAGGTTCTTCCATGGTAAACTCCACAAAAGTAGATTCCATCAAGGACATGCTGGAGACCAGCGGAATCTCTGTGACTGGAATTGTACGCGGTTATCAGCGCGATGGCAAGGAAGACGAAGCTATGAAAAAAGAGGCCGTAGATCTTGCCCGCCGTTCTGATGTGGTTCTGTTTTTCTTCGGATTGAACGAGAAAAGCGAGACAGAAGGTCTTGACCGCAAGCATCTCCGCATTCCGCAGAACCAGATCAACCTGATCCAGGAGCTGGCAAAAGCCAACGCAAACATGATTGGTATCATCAGTGCAGGTTCTGTTATTGAAATGCCATGGCACCATCATTTCAAAGCCCTGCTTCACACCGCTCTCATGGGTCAGGCAGGTGCAGGTGCAGTGCTTGATATTCTTTCCGGTAAAGTCAACCCATCCGGAAAGCTTGCTGAAACTTACATTAAGAAATATGAGGATACTCCTTCTTACAATTACTATCCGTCACAGGAGCGGAACTCTGAGTACAGAGAGGGAATTTACGTAGGATACCGCTACTTCGACACCGCAGGTGTGCCGGTAAACTATCCATTTGGATATGGTCTTTCCTACACTACATTTGAATATGACAATCTTCAGGTGAAGCCGGATGGGGCGACGTTTACCCTTCGCAACACCGGAAAGTATGATGGTGCAGAGATTGCCCAGCTTTATGTAGGACTTCCGGGAGCAAAAGTTTTCCGCCCGGTCAAGGAACTGAAAGGTTTTTCCAAGGTGTTCTTAAAGGCAGGCGAGGAGAAAACCGTTACCATTAAGTTCGACGACAAGACATTCCGTTACTGGAATATGAAGACAAATAAATGGGAAGTAGAAGGCGGCGTTTACAGCATTATGATCGGTGCAAGCTGTGCGGATATCCGTCTTCAGGATTCTCTTGCCATTATCGGAACCACTGAGGTAATGCCATACTATACTAACCGCATTTCTTCTTACGTGGAGGGAAAAATCCAGCAGATCGGAAATGAGGAGTACGAGACGATCCTGGGACATTCCATTCCGGACGGAAGCTGGAGCGGCGAGCTTGGCATGAACGATGCCCTTTGCCAGATGTATTACGCGAAGAGCGGAATTGCCCGCTTCATCTGTAAGAAGCTGGGCGAAAAGTTGAAAAAGAGCGAGGCAGCGGGAATTCCGGATCTCAACACCTTGTTCCAGTATAACATGCCATTCCGTGCAATCGCTAAGATGACAGGCGGTATGGTTTCCATGGAAATGGTAGAGGGACTTCTAAAGGTTGTAAACGGTCATTTCAGCGGACTTGGAAAAGTAATCAGCGGATTTTTCAGAAACCAGAAGCTGAACAAGCAGTATGAGAAAGATCTGGAAGAGCAGAAATAGGAGGAGTATCATTATGGGAAAAATCAAACAGTTAATCGAAGATCACCCGAATATCTGGGAATTTATTAAATTTAACGTATTATCCAACTGTGCAACTATTACAAACTTCATTATCATGTGGCTGTGTACCGGTTTTATTTTCAAAAGCTTTGCAAATACACCATTTAAGTTTCTGGTGTTCAATTACGCAGATAATATCGAGTCCAATCTTGGTTTATGTGGATTTTTAAGCTTTTTGGTTGCAACTGCAGCAGCTCAGACCGTAAACTTCTTTGTACAGAAGAATCTGGTTTTCAAATCCAATGCAGCGTTTGAGAAGGCTGTACCGAAATACATTGTACTTGCAGTTGTGCTGGTGCTTGTATCCGCAGCACTTCCGGCTTACAGCCAGAGCTTTTTCGTAAACATCGGTATTTCCGAAGCACTTGCACCTACACTCGCAAATGTTCTGAACATTCTGGTTCAGGTAGTTCTCAGCTACCCGACCATGAAATTCTGGATCATGCCGAACAAATAAAGATGATTGTCCTTTACCCGGATTGCCTTGCAGTCCGGGTTTTTTAATGCTAGAGCGTGTTTGAAAAAGGCTTTCTGCAAGATGTGCGTCACAATTTGTGGGA
>OGIO01001154.1_pt1 | contig 24077 bp, 23 predicted proteins | sample 1571841 | NCBI WGS metagenome assembly OGIO01 (sample SAMEA2582111, study PRJEB24529) | metagenome | biome: Human gut stool | place: China | collected 2011
TTCGCGCGAGTGCGCATCTTAGGCACACAGTGCCTTTTTGTTTGACAGGAAGTTCCATCGGAATTTCCTGTCAAACAAAAAAGCTGCCGTCCCAGTCAGTTCTGGAACGGCAGCTCTTTGTTTTCTCTTTTATTCGAATTAGAGTTTAACTACGTTAACAGCGCGAAGCTTCTTGCTGTTCTTCGGATCCTGCTCTGTGTCGAAAGTAACCTTCTGGCCCTCTTCAAGAGTCTTGAAGCCGTCGCCTACGATTGCGGAGAAGTGTACGAATACGTCGTCGCCGCCGTTGTCGTTGGAGATGAATCCGTAGCCTTTCTCAGAATTGAACCACTTAACTGTACCGTTGTTCATTTTGGTACCTCCATAAAAAATTGAATTTTTCCGTACTAAGCCCTACTGGAAATCTCCACACATCGCTGATGGTCTTTATTTCAAAAAACTCACATGCTTTTGTAATTCATCGTATCGCGCAAATGACTTACAAAAACATGTGAGTTCAATAGTGCATCGGAATTAACTTAACAATATCACAATTCCGGTCCGGTGTCAATCGAATTTCCAAGAAACGGGCGGTCTGTTTTCCCCTTACAAACCGCCCGTTTTTCCTTATTTTCCGGCACTGTACCGCGTACGGCACACATCTGTTTTTATCGACAAAAGCCGACTCTGTCACTCGGTATTTTTGTCCTGCGACTGCACCGTCAGAACCGTCCAAATGTATCTACAAGCCATGAAAGATGGTTGATGTGATCCTGGTTCAATTCGCCCGGTTTCATTCTCCATCTCCAGTTGTTTCCAACCGTACCCGGCGTGTTCATTCTCGCCCAGTTGTCCAGTTTCAGGATATCCTGAGCCTGGAAGATGACAACACTCGCGACAGACGCATAGGCGGTCTTCAGGACCTTGTCTACGACCTCATGCTGATGGGAGACGCCCATGTAATCCGCGATGTACTGTAATTCCCACCACTGGCGCGCTTCCGGCTTAAAATAGCCCACCAGAGTCTCATTGTCGTGGGTTCCGCCGTAAACGACAGAATTCGGAGAGTACATATGCGGGAGATGCTCATTGAAGCGGTCACCGCTGAATGCAAACTCGATGATCTTCATTCCCGGATAACCGGTCTCCTCGAGGAGTTCCTTGACTTCCGGAACAAAGATCCCGAGGTCCTCCGCGATGATCTTCGTGTCACCGATGACCATGTTGATCGCATCCGTGAGTTTCTTTCCCGGTCCCTTTAACCATTCTCCGGTCTTTCCGTCCTCGGATCCGGCCGGGATCGCGTAATACTGGGTCACGCCGATAAAGTGGTCGATGCGGACTACATCATACAGGCGGGCGGACGCTTTCATACGCTCTTTCCACCATGCAAAATCCGTTTTTTCCTGGACATCCCAGCGATACAGCGGGTTGCCCCAGAGCTGTCCCGTCTCACTGAAGGCATCCGGCGGAACTCCGGCAACCTTGAGCGGGGTCAGGTTTTCCTCGTCCAGAAGGAATAATTCCGGATGTGTCCAGACGTCCGCACTGTCTAACGCCACATAGATCGGAATATCACCGATGATGGAGATTCCCTGTTCATTCGCGTATGTGCGGAGTTTTCCCCACTGCTGATAGAATTTATACTGTAAAAATTTCCAGAAGTCGATCTCGTCCTTCAATTCCTCGCGGTAGGACTCCACCGCTTCTTTCTTCCGGAACCGGATATCTTCCGGCCACGCCAGCCATTCCTGATTATCAAAGTGGAACTTAAGCGCCATATAAAATGCGTAGTCGTTTAACCAGAACCAGCTGTCCATACAGAACTTCTCATAGCCCTGTTCCTCGCGGTACTCGCTTCTCGCATACGCCTTTTTCAACAATGGGAACCGATACCAGAATACCGTGTCGTACGCCACCTGAGCCGGATTCTCGCCCCAGTAGCAGGCGTTGATCTCTTCCTGTGTGAGCAGCCCCTCTTTTACCAGCGTATCCAGATCAATGAAATACGGATTTCCAGCAAATGCGGAAAATGACTGGTACGGGCTGTCCCCATAGCTTGTCGGTCCAACCGGCAGAACCTGCCAGTATTTCTGTCTTGCCTTTTTTAAAAAGTCCACGAATTCATAGGCTGCACTGCCAAATGTACCAATCCCGTAAGGTGACGGTAAACTTGACACCGGCATTAAAATTCCGGCTCCGCGCTCCAGCATTGTCTTCATATTTGTATCCCCTTCTGTCCGGCAGATCCCCGCCTGTTTATCTTTTACCATTCAGCATTTTACCGTCCATAACGGCTCACAGCCCGGCACATATTATGCGCAGGGCTGTTGCTGATTTCTTCTGTATCGTCCACCTTCTACACTCCGCTGTTCATGCCATGCGCAGACAGCAGCAGAAATTTTCTGGTGAATTAACGATTCTTCTTGATTCTCTCGTCGTTTTCAAGAACTTTCTTCGCGATCATGATAAAGTGGAGCTTGAAGTTATCCTCCGTATCGTTTACGTCAAGTCCGGTATTGATGCGGACCATATTTAAGCTTGTTTTTACATCATCCTCAGACATTCCAAGCTGTCTTGCAGTCTCAGCGATGTCCTCTTTGCATTTGTAGTATTTCGCGAGAACCCGCTTCTCAGTCTCACCGAGCTGTTTTAATACGGTTCTGGTAAGGCGGTCACCGAAGTTTACAACCATCTGGTTGATGCTGCTGTAGATCTCCATACCCATATATTCAAGGATCACACGGTCTTTCTTGAAGATCTCGCCGGCTTTTACCGCATCCTGGGCATTGCTGTATGTATGCTTGATTCCCTTGATTCCGCTCTCGATCGTACCGATGCCGACGCGGATCTTTCTGTCAGAATTGATCTTTTCTACCTGCTCAAGGGCTGTCTCCTTGATCTGCGGGATCAGGTCACGCATTGCGGATTTGTCGTTCATGATCAGGATCACGCATGCACCGCTGTCGCAGGTGATAATCTGCTTTCCACCGATCTTCTTGTTGATATCGGAGAGAGCGATGATCGCGTTTGCCGCGTCTGTGAGCTTCTCACGGTCTTCCGGTTTTACGTTCATATCAGACGGATACTGGAATGATACCGCCATAAAGGTGTCCATATCCACGTCGAATCCAAGCTGTCTTCCAAACTGTTTTACCAGATCCTCGTCCTCGTAGTATCCGATTACAATGTCATTAAAATAAGCCGATAATGTGATATCTGTCGTGTTCTTGTTCATGAAATACACCCCTCATTTCTATATATTCGCCGCCGCTCTTTCTGTCCCTTCACCGGATCCGTATGCGGCGGACAATGCTCTCCGGGAAAGCTTAATTATAAGAAAAATCCTCGTATTTGTCAAGATGTCTGACAATATTTCTCAGTATTGCTATGACTTTTTGCAATTTTGAAAGATACCGGCATTAAAGCCAGCCTTCAAATGGATTTTATCTCGTTCCAGGTGCTTTTAGTTTACATAACTTTTCAGAAAAATTGCCTGCTGCTGTCTTTCCGAAATTAACTCAGCATCTCACCTATCTTTTCCAGCGTATCCGTCTCGTAATCCACATGCACACCGGCTGTATTCTCCTGATGGTGCGGATTGTACCACAGAGTATCGATTCCGGCATTGTTTCCTCCACGGATGTCAGAAGTCAGGGAGTCACCGATGATCAGCATGTTCTCCACGTCGTTTCTGCCCATCTTTTCAAAGCAGTAATCGAAATACTCCTGCTGCGGTTTCTGGTATCCGGATTCCTCGGAAACGTAGATTCCCTGAAACAGCTTGTCCAGGCCTGCTGCCGCGAGACGTTTATACTGGGTCTCAGCGACACCGTTTGTAACGATATGAAGCTCATAGCGATCCTTTAAGCTGTCAAGAAGCTCCATGGCCCCATTTAAGAGGAATGCGCTCTCGTTTAATGTCCGGCGGTACAGGCCGTCGACTTCCGCGCCATTTACGGTGATCCCGAAATCCTTAAAATAGTCCTCAAATCTCAGGCTCAGCACCTGCTCCCTCGTAAGTTCCCCGCGCTCCAACTTCTGCCAGTAGCTTTTATTTAAATGATGATACTTCTGCATGTTCTCCTCAGTGGCCGGCACGCCGAAATGGGTAAGTACCCGCTCGATGCCGATCATCTCTGCCTTGTCGAAATCCAGAAGTGTTCCATCCACATCAAAAAGAAGCACCTGGTATTTTTTCATGACTTGTTTTCTCCTGTTCTCTTATCAATCTTTGTATACAATATTTCCACCGCAGATCGTATATTTCACACGGCCGAAAAGCTTTGTTCCGATAAACGGCGTGTTGTGGGACTTGGACGCGATCTCAGCGTCTGTGACCGTCCACTCCTCATTCTCGTTAAAGATCACGATATCCGCATCTTTGCCCTCTGCGAGATATCCCTTATCAAAGTGATACAGCTTCGCCGGATTCACGCACATCTTCTCCACAAGCTGCATGGTAGTCAGGTGGCCTTTCTTCACAAGCTCTGTCACCGCAAGGCCGAGAGCAGTCTCAAGACCGATAATTCCGCTCGGTGCTTTCCATACCGGGAGAACTGCCTTTTCCTCCGCGCTGTGCGGAGCGTGGTCGGTGGCAATCATATCGATGGAGCCGTCCTTGATTCCTTCAATAATGCCCTCGCGGTCCTTCGCGGTTCTTAACGGCGGGTTCATCTTCGCCATTGCGCCATGTTCTAAAACAGCCGTCTCATCTAATGTGAAATGGTGAGGTGTGACCTCCGCTGTCACGTTTGCTCCGAGCTCTTTCGCAAGCTTCACAGCCTTTACAGATGTGGCGGAGCTGATATGCTGGATATTGACTGACGCGCCTGTGTGCAGGGCGATCATGCAGTCGCGGGCAACGAGAGAATCCTCGGCAAGTGCCGGGGAACCTGTGATTCTAAGCTCTTTTGCGACTGCACCTGCGTTGATTCCGTTCTCGGAGATGAAGGCCGGGTCTTCCTCATGGAAGCTCAACGGTACATTGAGCTCCTGTGCCTTCTTCATGGCCTCATAGACGAGTTTCTCATTCATCAGCGGGATTCCATCGTCCGTAAATCCAACGGCTCCTGCTGCCTTCAGAGCGTCCATATCGGTCAGTTCCTGGCCCTTCATTCCAACGGAAACGCAGGCTGCCGGAAAAACGTTGATGCCTGTCTTCTTTCCCTCTTCGATGATGTATTTTAAAGTCTCCACGTTGTCCACCGGCGGTTTCGTGTTCGCCATGGTGACAACGGTCGTGTAGCCGCCCTTTTTCGCCGCTGCGGAACCCGTCTGGATATCTTCTTTATACGTAAGTCCCGGATCACGGAAATGGACATGGACATCGATCAGTCCAGGTGCTACCACGCATCCGGATGCATCGATCACCTGCTCATAGCTTCCGTCATCTTCCACTTTCCCGATCGTTTTGATCTTTCCGCCGTCAATGACAACATCCAGAACCTCATCAGTCTTACTTTTCGCATCTACCACACGTCCGTTTTTGATCAGAATCATCGTCTGTTCCTCCTGTATATTCTGTATTCCTGTGTTTTCGTCTGCTGCTCCCTACTTTCTTGTCGGCACGATCTCCAGCCAGTAATTATCCGGATCCGTGATAAAGTAGATCCCCATCTTCTCATTCTCAAAACAGATGCATCCCATCTCCTTGTGTTTCGCATGGGCCGCCTCGAAATCGTCCACATGGAATGCCAGATGGAATTCATTGTCACCGAGATCGTAATGATCTTTCTCCCAGTCTCTGAGCCATGTGAGCTCCAGCTGGTGAGGTGTCACGCCGTCTCCCAGATAGACCAGGATAAAGCTTCCGTCTGCTGCCTCTTTTCTCTTTACTTCTTTTAATCCAAGAGCTTCCTCGTAGAATTTCAGGGATTTTTCGAGATCCATCACGTTAAAATTGTTGTGTGCGAATGTAAATTTCATGGTGTTCTCCTCTCATTTTACTTTTCTGTTTCAGTATTCAATATTTCCCGGTGTCTTTCTCCGACGCCGTTGTCGTTAAATTCCGAAGCTGAGTCCACGACTCTGCTGTTTCTATATCTCCCAGCTTTCTCCCTCTTCATGGATCTCCACGACCCTGTCACGGTATCCTGCCGAACACGGGAGCTGTTTCAGCCGTTCCGCCACATCATACTCACCCCAGAAATGCATCGGGAAAATATGCTTTGCGTCGACCTCTTTCATAAAATCATCGATCCCCAGGTAAAAATACTCTCCGAGTCTGGGATCCAGCGGCAGGAACGCAGCGTCTGCCGTCCGTCCATGCATCTTCGCGATCTCATCCCGGTACGCCTTCGTCATGTTTTTGTTCCACTGCGGATCTTCCCCATCCCAGTACCAGTGATTCAGGTCGCCTGCATGGTAGATCTCAAGCCCATCGACGGTGCACCAGAATGCAACGCCTTCATCCGTTGACTTAAATCCCTCGACCTTCAAACGTCCGTCATCCAGGACCTGACCGGGCTTTAAAAATTCCGTCTTATCTTTGCACGGATCCGGGACCCGCTTGCTCCAGATGTCAAACGCCAGAATATAATGAATATCCGGATGCTGTTCCTCCAGTTCAAAGATCACTTTTGAAAAATGGTCCGGGTGTCTGTGGCTCGCGAACACATAGAGCGGCTTTTCCTGTGAAATTTCCGGAAGCTTTCCCTGAAAATAGTCAAACAGCAGATATGCCGCCTCCGTCTCCACGAGAAATGAGCTGTGATGAATGTATGTGATCTTCATGCCTTAAAACCTCTTTCCGCACTTCGGGCAGTACTCAAAATTTTCCTTCGTCTCATAGCCGCAGTTCGAACACCGTTTCACCGGCACATCCCAGGCCGGGGCGTCATGCCCCTCAGAAACAAGGGTAAGGTCTTCCTCCCGGATCGGCACATCCTCTCCTGCGGCGATCCGCTTTCCGACTTCCTCGTCCAGCTGGTAAACGGTCCCGCAGCAGCTCGTCTTCACATAATATTTCCGTCCCCATTTAAAGATCGGAATAAAGAAAAAGGACAGGCACATATAGGTCATAAACACCTGATACCGTCCATATCTCCCGCAGCGGCCACAGATCATCGCCACCGCGTTATAAACAAGCTCTTTTGTCCCCTGAGTAATTCCTCCAATAAAAAACATTGGGTTCCTCCAGTAATCTTATTTTAATAGCCTAAATTTTCCCCAACGATCACAACCTTGATCCGTCCGTCATATCGGGATCTCCGTGTAACAACGATCGAACAGCACATGCAGTCGGGGGACTGGCAGTCCATGCAGACTCCCTTTACACCACATGGCGTTTTCCGGCCGGTAGCATCTGCAATGATCGGACAAGCCTGCGTCTGGATCCGGTCGATCCCATCCTCAATACTCCGCACTATCTTATTCATTCCGACAACAATGATCACCTGCTTTGGTCCATGGATCAGACAGGCCACACGGTTTCCCGCACCATCAATATTGACCAGTTCGCCTTTTACGGTGATTGCATTTGTTCCCATAAGGAAACAGTCCGCACTGCAGGAGCCGAGATATGACGGATTTCCCATCGTCTCTTTATCTTTCATCGGGTAATCCCGCATCTCATGCCCGGATTTTTCCAATTCAGCCAGAATTCCCAGCTCCCGGATCGATGCCGAGCCGCCCCAGCCGATGGAAGCTCCGGGTTCGATCAGCGAGAGGATCGTTTCCACTGCCTCCTTCTTATCCCGGCAATAGATTCCCTCCATATTTCTTTTTTCCAAATTACAAATGACATTTTCGGCCATCCGTTTTTTTGCGTCCTCCAACATCGTATCCCTCCTTTACAACTGCCTGACCATCTTTTTGCCGATGCTTCGCATTCCAAATCGGCAAAATCCACCGCTGTGCTAATTGTAGCATACTATTCCCACATCTTGCAATTCCTGCTCAAATATTTTATACTGGAATCCAGCAGCATGTTACTCGGCGTCCAGCCGCCCCGCTGCGTGACTATCCGAAACACAATTTTAAGAAAGAGGAAAATATTTTGAGTATAAACCCAATGATGTTTCTGCAGTTCAAAAACTCCTGGCAGACCTTTACCAGAAACCATCCGAAATTCCCGGCTTTCTGGCGCGCGGTCTACAAACATGGCATTCAGGAAAACATGATCATCGAATTTAAGGTTATCGAACCGGACGGCAAAGAACTCGCCTCCAACATCCGTGTGACAAAATCCGATCTGGAGCTTTTTGAGAATCTGAAAAAAATGATCACAGACCAGTAAGTCTTTTTCTTGCAATTCGTGTACAAGTATTCTATACTTTATATGTCAGTGTCCGGCAGGAAAACGCCGCACTGATCACACCTCCCCGGTTTAAATCCCGGATCTTTGCTGTCACTGTCAGGATCTCCGGTATTGTAAACTGTGGTATTCAGTAACTATTCAGTAGGTCTGCGCATTTACTGCGCTGACCGTAAGAAAACTTAGACTAGAAGGCAAAAATCCTATCGACACAGCCGATTTAGAATGGATTTTTGCGCGTAACTGTGAGGGTACTGAACAGTTACGGTATTCATTTAATCATGGAGGACAAACTTATGCTGGAAACTGGAATAAAAGGAAGACAGGAGGTTGTTGTCTCTGACGCAAACTCCGCAAAAACAATGGGAAGCGGCACACTCGACGTGTTCGCGACACCGGCTATGACCGCTTTAATGGAAAAAACCGCATGGATGAGTGTTGCAGACCATCTCGATGAGGGCTGCGGTACCGTGGGTACACTCTTAAACGTGACACACGACGCACCGACACCGCTTGGAATGACCGTATGGTGCGAGACAGAACTTGTCGAGGTAGACGGACGCCGTCTCGTTTTTGATGTTGCCGCTTACGATGCCAAAGGAAAGATCGGCGGAGGCCGCCACGAGCGCTTCATTATCCAGAACGAAAAGTTTCAGGCGAAAGCGAATAAGAAAGCTGAGCAGTAATTTTCTTCCGCCAGACTGAAATATGACATTCATTTTTACCACCCGCTGGAGCTTCCTGCCGGGTGGTATTTTTGATACCTGCAGTTCCCGCATTTTGCATGGAACTTCAAATACTTTCCCGCTTTATCCGGGAACTATTTCATACATCTTTATGGAGACTTTATGATCACAAAAGCTTTAAAAAACTTCAACCTCCGTCAGATCGCCGACTCCGGCCAGTGTTTCCGCATGGTTCCGTGTGATCCGAATCGTTCACAGACGGCTTACCGGGTCATCAGCGGCAGACATTTTCTTATCGTAGAGCAAACTGGAGACGAGGTAACTTTTCACTGTCTAAGTGATGAGTTTGCATTCTGGGAACATTATTTTGACCTTAAGACGGATTATGATACTTATATCCGGGCGATCGATCCGATGGATGATTATCTCTCGAGGGCGGCAGCTTTCGGCAGCGGGATACGGATCCTGAATCAGGATCTCTGGGAGATGATCATCACATTTATTATCTCACAGCAAAAAACGATCCCTGCGATCCGGGCACTGGTGGAAGCGCTGAGCGAAAAATATGGGACACGACATAAAATTCCGCCGACTGTCTCTGGATACTATTATGCATTTCCATCCCCTGAAGAGTTAAACCGTGCCTCTCTGGATGACCTTCTCGCCTTAAAGCTTGGCTACCGCGCAAAATATATCAAGCAAATCTGCGAGGATGTCTGCTCCGGTAAGCTGGATCTTGACCGCCTGAGGAAACTGAATTACGCTGACTCCATGGAAGTTCTCCTCTCCTGCTACGGAATCGGCGTCAAGGTCGCCAACTGCATCTGTCTCTTCGGCCTTCACCATATCGGCGCTTTCCCGGTGGACACCTGGATCAAAAAGATCCTGCTGCGGGAGTATGCCCCGAAAAGCCACTGCACCGGACATGTTCCCGAAACGCGGCTCTGCGAAGCGCTGATCGAGGAGAACTTCTCGAAATATCCGGGATTCGCGGGTGTGCTGCAGCAGTATATCTTTTTTTACGAGAGAGACTTTTTGCGGAAAGCCCTGCAGGATACAGGCGGGATCAAATAATTTCCTAATTACATAAAAAGCCACCGGAATGGTAACTTTCATTCTTCATTCCGATGGCTTTCATTGTTCTGTTTTCTGTTCTCTCGCACTCTTTCCGCGCACTGATACCGATAAGTTTCTATCTCTTATTTGATCTCATCCGCAATGTCATAGATCAGCTTCTCCGTATCATCCCATCCAAGACATGGATCCGTGATGGATTTTCCATAAATATGCTCACCGATCTTCTGACTGCCCGGCTCTAAGTAACTCTCAACCATAACACCCTTGATGAAGTTGTGGATCTCCTCCGAGTGACGACGGCTGTGAAGAACTTCCTTCACGATACGGATTTGCTCCATGTAACGCTTGTTGGAGTTGGAGTGATTTGCGTCGACGATGCAGGCCGGATTTAAAAGCTCTCTCTCCTGATACAGGCTGTAGAGAAGCTCCAGATCCTCGTAGTGATAGTTCGGCAGACACTGGCCATGTTTGCTGACTGCGCCTCTTAAGATTGTGTGTGCAAGCGGATTGCCCTTTGTCTCAACTTCCCATGTACGGTAAATAAAATCGTGGCCATGCTGGGCAGCATAGACCGCATTTAACATAACCCCGAGATCACCGCTGGTCGGGTTCTTCATTCCGACCGGGACATCCATGCCGCTGGATACAAGGCGGTGCTGCTGGTTCTCAACGGAGCGCGCGCCAATCGCAACGTAAGAAAGTACGTCGGAAAGATAGCTGTAATTTTCCGGGTACAGCATTTCGTCAGCGGTTGTAAATCCATAATCCTCGATCACGCGCATATGGAGCTTACGGATTGCAACAAGTCCCTCATACATATTCGGCTTCTTCTCCGGATCCGGCTGATGAAGCATTCCCTTGTAGCCGCCGCCGGTGGTACGCGGTTTGTTCGTGTATACACGCGGTACGATCACAAGTTTATCCTTTACCTGCTCATTAACCTTCGCAAGGCGGCTCATATACTCGCATACAGCGTCCTCGCGGTCCGCGGAACACGGTCCGATAATTACGAGGAACTTTTCGCTCTTTCCTGTGATGACATCCGCAACTTCTTTATCTCTTGCCACTTTTAATTCCACACACTCCGGTGTCAGCGGGAATTCCGCTTTGATCTGTGCCGGTGTCGGAAGTAGACTCTTGTAATTGAATGACATGATTTTCTCCCTCAAACGTATTTTTCTCACGACATTTGCCCTATACCGATTCCGGTAAAATCAGGCTGCCGCATCCCTGACCGCATCTTTTTATTTCAGCGCTTTATCGTTTTTAGCTGCTGATGTGCTCATTTCTAAAAATGTCCCGCGCTGTGCAAACGGATTCCAAAATATGTTCCCTCATCCATCTTTCCTCTGAAACGCCCCGCCGATTCCCAACTCCATACGGTATTTGGCGACCGTACGTCTTGAGATCGGCATTCCGGCATCCTGTAATAGTCCGGCAAGCTGTTCATCGCTCCACGGTTTTTTCTTGTCCTCCGCAGCAACGAGTTCCTTCAATTTCGCTTTCACGGCATTTCTGCTAACGTCGCCATTTCCATCTCCCGATGGGATCCCTGTTGTAAACAGGCTGCGGAACAGGAAACATCCCGACGGTGCCCTCAGATACTTGTCACGGATCGCACGGCTGACCGTAGATTTGTGGATCTCCAGCGCATCAGCGATCTCCTCCAATGTCATCGGTTTTAACTGCCCCGTTCCGAGGAAATACGGCTCCTGACGTTTCAGTATCTCTCTGGTGATGCCTGTAAGTGTCTCCCGCCGCTGTTCCACCGCATTTATAATAAACCGTGCCCTTCGTAACTTATTTTCAAAGTATGACTTTAATTCCTGATCCTGAGCCGTCTCCATCATATGAATATAGTAGTCATTACTCTGAAGATTTCCGGTCCATTTATCATTCAGCTCGATGTTCCACACCCCGTCCTGATGGCTTAAAAGAACATCCGGGACAATATACTGGGCCTTATCACCGCCGATTCCGTTCAGAGGGCGCGGATTCAGCCCTTTAATGACATGGATCATCTTCCGCACTTCCGCAGATGAGAGTTTCAGCGCCCTCGAGATCGTACTGATCTTTCCCTCCGCGATATTCTGAAGATGATGTTTTATCATTTCGGACAAGGTCTCTTCCTCATCCATCCCCTGAACCTGAATCAGAAGACATTCCTCAAGTCCGGACGCAAAAATCCCCTGCGGCTCCAGCTCCTTCAGCATGGACAGAACCTTCCCGGCCTGTTCTTCCGGAACATTTAACCGTTTTGCGATCTCCGGAACCGGAATCAGAAAATATCCGCTCTGTTCTATGGACTGTACGCAGAAATCCACGATCTTCCGATCCGTTTCGCTGATCTTCTTCCAGTGAAGCTGCATGTTTACCAGATCCTCAATGGACTTTTCGTTGTCCTCGATCTCATACAGCTCATTCTCCCGGCTGCTTTCCCGTTCTGTACCATTATAAAACCGTTCCGTCTCCTTATATGTAACAGGCGCAGCCTCCTCTCCGCGCTCTGCCGAAAACTCCAGCAGTGGATTTTCAATTTCTTCCTTCTGCAGAAAATCCTTTAATTCTGTCATGGACATAGCAAGAATATTTAAGGACTCCACCTGCATCTGTGAGAGCACCTGCTTTGTCTGCAAGGAAATTCCAGTCTTTATCTCCATCATCGTACTCCTGCCTTCCCAAAAATCATTCGTCACTGTTTTTTACTCAGCAAGACAAGTATATCACGTCAAAACAACTTCCTGCAAGTCCGCCATGATCCTTATATTTTTTTCATCAAAAAGCGCCTGACGTTTTCCGAACCTCGGAGTCCAAATAAACGTCAGGCGCTCTTTTATCTTTCTCCAGCGCGATACTTCGCCAGAACCCGGTTGATTCTTCCGGTCGGGTTCAGAAGCTCGCTCAAGGATGCGTCATGGTTTAAATTGTCGATGATAAGAGCAATGTATTTACTCATATCCACGTTGATGTAGTACGGCTTGGAAAGCAGTTCCGGTGTCTGATAGATAAGATTTGTTGTCAGAACCCGGTCGATAATGCCATTCTCATAGTATTCGTCGAATTTCTTCAAGCCGCCCGTGAAGAGACCGAAGGTTGTGCAGATGAATACTTTTCTCGCCTTCATTCTCTTTAACTCTTTGGCGGTGTCGAGCATGCTCTCACCGGAAGAGATCATATCGTCAACAATGATCACGTCTTTACCCTCTACGCTTGCGCCAAGGAACTCATGGGCAACGATCGGGTTACGGCCGTTGATGATCTTTGTGTAATCACGTCTCTTGTAGAACATACCGAGATCCAGTCCAAGAACGTTTGCGAAGAAGACTGCACGTCCCATACCGCCTTCATCCGGGCTGATGACCATCATGTGGTCACTGTCGATCTGAAGATCCTTCTCATTCTTTAACAGGTGCTTGATAAACTGGTATGTCGGCTGTACCGTCTCAAAGCCCTTTAACGGGATCGCGTTCTGGACACGCGGATCATGGGCATCAAAGGTGATAATGTTCTCAACGCCCATGTCGACGAGCTCGCGAAGCGCCATTGCACAGTCTAAGGACTCACGGCCGGTTCTCTTGTGCTGACGGCTCTCATAGAGGAACGGCATAATCACATTGATCCTTCTGCCCTTTCCGCCTACGGCTGCAATCACACGCTTTAAATCCTGATAGTGGTCATCCGGAGACATGTGGTTCTTTAAGCCGTTCATCGTGTATGTCATATTATAATTGCAGACGTCTACCATAATATAGAGGTCATCACCGCGGACAGACTCTGTCAGCTCTCCCTTTGCCTCACCGGAGCCGAAACGCGGAGTCTTTGCGCCGATAATATAGGAATCTTTCTGGTATCCAGCAAAAGCGATCGTGGTCTTGTGCTCGCTCTCTCTTTCTTTTCTCCACTCAACCAGCCAGGCATCTACCTTTTTACCCAGATCCTCACAGCTTTTCAGCGGAATCAGACCTAAAGGTCCAACCGGTATTGTCTCAATCTGCTTTTCTTCGTACAGCATTCCTGTTCCTCCCTGTTTTTTCTACTCATTATTTGATATTTTTATCCGCCGCTCTCCGGTCTGCCTGTTCTTCACAGTATTTACCCGGTTCCCCATTTTGCAGCGTACATACATTTCATTTATAGCACCATACACCCGCTCCGTCAACCGGATTTCCAGCCGTCTCCGACAGGATTTTCCTTTTTTCTCCGGCCATCCGGCACGTTTTTATTATCCTCTGCGCATAAATCCTCTGCGCACAAGACGGAGATCATCCCCGATCAATGGTATGATCTTATACCGGCTCATGATCCTTGATGTCACGCGCTCCGTGAACGCGTCCTGAAGCTCGCCAAGTGTCAGGTTTGTCGAGATGATCGTTCCCTTATTTCGATTCAGCCGCTCATTGACACAGTAAAACATCTGGGATGCCGTGAATGTATTGATCAATTCTGTTCCAAGATCGTCGATGATCAGGAGGTCACAATCCAGAATATAGGACGCCCGGTCCTTCGCCTCATCGTCATCGCCTCCGCTGAAGCGGCTCCCTGCCAGAATATCGAACATATCCGTTGCCGTGAGATAGACCACAGAAAAATATCTTCGGATCAGCTCCCGCGCGATACAGTTGCTCAGAAATGTCTTTCCACAGCCCGTATTTCCGGTGAACAGGATACTTCCTTTCTCATTTTTAAAGTTTTCCACATATTCCTTACATTCCCTGATCACTCTGGACATATAGTCATAGACGGTCATTCCTGTCTTTTCGTCCACATGATTTTTGTCATAGTATGCCATAGAAAGTGTGTCGAAATTCTCCCGTTCCAGAACTTCGCGGATATTCGACTGGTCGTACAGGATCTCGATCTCCATATGCTTGAAGCAGTGGCATTTTTTTCCGTCCGCGTATCCCGTATCCTTACAGTCCGGGCAAACATACTGGAGCTCCAGATAGTTTGCCGGATATCCGTTCTGTTTTAAATAGATTGCTTTCTGCTCTTTTAGAAATTCCGCGTCTTTTTTCAACTGATCCGCCGCCGCGCGGTCACCGGCGAGAATCTTTCTCGCCGCCTGAGCCATAGTCGCCGCGATCTCGTCGGACAGTGCCTCTACCTGTGGAACTTTCTCGTACACTTCCGCGATCCGCTTATCCTGCTCGCGCTTGTCCTGAAACTGTCTCTGATTGTAGACACGCATGATCGCGTCGTACTGGGAATTACTGAGTGCCATCCGCACTGCCTCCTTATTTTCTGTTCTTTATATCATCCCAGACATAATCATCGTAATTGTAGGATCGCTGTTCAAAGTTGTTGAACCGGTTCGTCGATGTGTTCCGGGTCTGTCTCGATGCCGGGCCGGATTTCTTCGCCTGTTTCTCCTGACGGCGTTTATCTAAGGCGTCAACGTCCTGTAAGGTCCGCACACCGTTTTCCTTCCAGCCGGCGAGGATCTTGTCCGCGTATGGAAAACTTGCCGATCCCGTGGCTGTGAGAGTCCTGTTGCATGCCTCCGTGACGATCATGGAATCGAAACCGAATTCCTTAAACCAGCGGCGTATAAATTCCTGTTCTGCTGTTCCCGCATTCCGGCCCATGATCCCGAATGCCTTCATAACTGCGGAGGTATCTTTCGAGTACCTCACAGAGTGTTCCCGCGCCTCATCACGGGTATGGATCCCGGCCTGATACCAGTTCAATGCCACTTTTTCGATGTATCGGATGCTGGTGTGTCCGCCCTCAGCACAGTATTCTGCCAGATACTCCAACAGTTCACAGGACATATGGAGAACATCATAGAAATAAGCAAATTTCTCACACTCGATGGCGCTGAAGGTCTTTCCGAGATACTGCTGGACCGCGTAGAGAAGGGCTGAAAATTCCTCATCTGCGGATAAACGCTTCATGCGGTCGTAGCTGTTGCCGGCATCCGGGATATCCATCGTTCCGGGCTGCTTTGCCATACCGCGTTCGCTGCCCTGCAATTGTTTTCCGCTGTCAGCCGCACTCTCTTCCGGCATTCTTCCTTCCACATCGGAGTCCCTATAATTTCTCCGGGATTCCGGGATTATGTAACCAGCGTCTGTCAGATCCTCTCTCGTAACCGCAGCTTCACCTGCCGCCGGTTCCTCTTTCTCTGATGTAAGCACACCGGCGCGCTCCCAGTAGGCCAGAGCCCGGCGGACATCCGCCTCCGTATGATTCAATGCCTCTGCAATATCCGGGATCTCCACATTTTTCCCGGCGTGGCGCAGAAGATATAAGTACACTTTTACATATTCTCCGCTGGCTGTCCCCATATATTCGTCGATAAATGTGTTGGATACGGCGGTTACCGCCGGCTTGATGTTATTTTTATAGCCTAAACCCATTCTTACTTCACCCTTTATGTTCACGTTCCATTTCAAATCTGCCTGATATATCCGCCTGCTATCCTGTCGGTCGTTCTCCCCATCGGTTACTTACGTCTCATATTTTCCGTTCTTCCGGGCCGCACCGCACTTTCCGGTACACTCATTCTTTCTTTTCATCTTGAAATATCATAACATACCCCCACAAAAAATGAAATAGCCGGAATTATCCACTGCGCTGATTGTGGATAATGTGGATAACGTGGATAAATGCGTTACATAATTATCAATGAAACTCGAAAAATCCCCGATTTTCCTTTTTTTTCCCTACTTTCCGGCATTTTCAAATTTACAGTTATGTAAATCAAAAAATCCACAGGGTATTCAACAGGATTCTGTTGAAAACTCTGTGGATAATGTGGATAACTTACTGTCCAAGGAGCTTTTCGCCCACTTTTACAATATCTCCGGCCCCCATAGTTATCAACAGGTCGCCGTTGACACAATTTTCAAGAAGAAATGTCTCGATCGCATCGAAACTCGGGAAATAGTGGGTATCCGTCCCGAGTGCCGCGATCTTTTCCGCCAATGTCCCGGAGCTGATCCCAAGGTTGTCCGTCTCTCTCGCTGCGTAAATATCTGCGAGGACAACATGATCCGCTGCGGCTAACGCTTTTGCGAAATCGTCCATCAGCGCCTTTGTTCTCGTGTAGGTATGCGGCTGGAAGACACACCAGATCTCACGGTGCGGATAATTCTTTGCCGCCGCCAGAGTCGCTGCGATCTCCTGCGGATGATGCGCGTAATCGTCGATCACGGTCACACCGCCGATCACGCCTTTTTTCTCAAATCTCCGGTGAGTGCCGGTAAATCTTAACAGTCCGTTCCGGATCCCCTCACCGCGAATCCCGAGCTCATGGGCCGCCGCGATGGCCGCCAGGGAATTGTATACATTGTGGATCCCCGGTACACCGAGAGTAATCGTGTCAATGGCTTTTCCGTCCTCTAAAAGAGTATAGGTTGCGCAGGCATTCTCGTTGAATGTCACGTCTGCGGCGCTGTAATGGCTCTTTTCCGGATCACTTCCGACGGTGATCACCTTGATCGGAAGTCCGTCGCAGATCTCTCTGTAGTCACGGATATCGCTGTTGATGATGAGGATTCCGTTTTCCGGGAGAAGCTCCGCAAATTTCCGGAAGGAATGGCGGATATCTTCGATATCTTTGAAGAAATCGAGGTGATCTGCTTCTATATTTAATATGATCTCCATGTTCGGGAAGAAGGACAGGAAGCTGTTTGTATACTCACAGGCCTCTGTCACGAAAAGCTCCGGTCCTCCGACACGGATATTTCCGCTGATGGAGTCCAGCATTCCGCCGACGGAGATCGTCGGGTTCTTCTTTTCATCCATCAGGATCTCAGTCAGCATGGAAGTTGTCGTTGTCTTTCCGTGGGTTCCGGACACAGCGATGGATTTCTCATAGTTTTTCATGAGCTGTCCGAGAAGCTCCGCTCTGGAGAGGATCGGGAGATTCTTTGCCGCTGCTGCCGCGTACTCCGGGTTATCCGGGTGAACAGCTGCCGTGTATACAACAGCGTCGATATCGTCGGTAATGTTCTCCGCCCGCTGCCCGTAGACGATCTTTGCGCCGTGGGCGGTGAGCTTGTCGGTGAGCTCGGACTCGTGGGCATCAGAGCCGCTTACTGTGAATCCTCTCTCCAGCAGGATCTCAGCCAGTCCGCTCATGCTGATTCCGCCAATGCCAATAAAGTGAATATGTTCTGGTTTATTAAAATCGATTTGATACATCGCAATCTCCTTTCGGATGTTTGATCTCTATTTTAGATATTTTTATACTGTGTACATTTAAGCACGTAAAAAGATATGTGTTTAAATATGCACGGTCTTTTACACATGATATCACAAAAGCAAAAGAAAATCTATCCTCGTGGAGAAATTAACATGCGGCGAAATTTACGCCGCATATGCTTTCCTCATCATAGTTGGATAAAAAAGATAACAGGTGTTGCTTTCTCGACTATCACAAAAAGACAACACCTGTTATAAAAACTATTTTCAATAGCATTTATGGATGTAACGCATACTTAATACCGAATATCTTTGAATTCATACACCACATGTTCATGATTTTGAAATATTTTAATTTAGTTGAGGAACTATGTGAGCCCATACGCAGTCTGAAATCGATCCAGAATTAAATTCATGGGCTGTAATTGCGATACACGCATCCTGTTCTGGTAAAACAAAAATTCTTTGTCCAGCATAGCCTTTTCCGCAATATGCATTATTCCTAGAGCATCTCCAGAAAAAATATCCATATCCCGCACATTCATCTGGGTGCTGGTTTTTTCCTTCTATCTTATTGGAAATCTGACAAGATGTAGCTTCTTCAATCCAAGATGCAGAAACCAAACGTTTTCCTTCCCATTGACCTTTATTTAGACAAAGTTGCCCAAATCTAGATAATTCTTCTGTAGAAAGATGAAGACCTCCACATCCTAATGTATATCCTTTTACAGATTCCAACCACTGAGGATTACGTATCCCAAGAGGGGTAAACAAGCGGGGTTTTAACCAATCCACCAGACGTTCTCCTGTTCTTTCTTGAATGATAACTGAAGCTATATAAGGACCGAAATTGTTATATTTCCAGTATGTACCTGGTCTATAAGGTACATCAAATTCCAATGCATATTGAACCCAATCATCATTTTCAATAGCATCTCGAACTGGTTTGTCATCTACTGCGGAATAACCTTGCAAAATAAAATGATCATGTCCTGACGCCATCATAATCATGTCACGAATCGTCATAGACAGTAAGTTTTCTGACGGTTTTTCTGGAAGTTTATCAGAAAAAATTTCTGCTGGTTTTTCATCCAAACGCAGAATTCCCTCATCAATAGCCATTCCAATCGCTATGCTAAGAAAACTTTTACTCACGGAATGAATATCATCCCGTCGATTCTCACGCCAGTCAAACTTTCCAATAATGTCCCCATGCTGCCGAACAACAACATGATATAAATCTAATTTTCTTTTAATTGTATCTTGAATAAATGATTCCAATCGCAATTCCATATTTTCTTCCTTTCTCAATCCTACGATTTAAAATTCCCTATAAAATGGCATGAAACCATATGATCATTTCCGATATCCTTTAATTCAGGTGTTTCAAGATGACATTTTTCTTGACAAAAGCGACATCTTCCAGCAAAACGACATCCTGGAGCTGGATTGATAGGGCTTGGAACATCTCCTTCCAGCACAATTCGTTCCACATGATAATCAATTGATGGTATCGGGACTGCACTTAACAATGCCTGAGTATAAGGATGCGATGGATGCTTAAATAATTCCTTGCTCTCAGCCCTCTCCACAATTTGTCCTAAATACATAACAGCAATTTCATCACTAATATGTTTTACTACACTCAAATCATGGGAAATAAACAAATATGTAAGCCCCATCTGCTCTTGAAGTTGCTCCATCAAATTCAGGACCTGCGCTTGAATAGAAACATCCAATGCAGAAACTGGCTCATCAAGAACAAGAAAATCCGGATTTAAAACTAAAGCCCGTGCAATTCCCACACGTTGTCTTCTTCCACCATCCAATTCATGAGGATACGAATTAGCAAGACGTCTGGCAAGACCAACTGTAGCCATAAGTTCAAAAACTTTTTCTTCCAATTCTTTTTTATTACGATAGATTTTTTGGACTTGAAGCGGTTCTGCGATACTTTCAAAAATACTTTTTCTTCCGTCTAATGAAGCATATGGGTCCTGAAATACAATCTGCAGTTTTCTACGCGTGTGTCGCATTTTTTCGCGATCAAACTTTCTTATATCATCACCATAAAAAAGAATTTCACCATCCGTTGCTTCCGTAAGTCTTAGAATTAAACGACCAACTGTTGATTTTCCACATCCAGACTCCCCAACCAATCCCATTGTAGTTCCTTTTTTGATGGAGAAATTTACATCATCGACAGCATGAAGCAAGCCGCGCTTAGTTGGAAAATATTTTTTCAGATGACGAACTTCCAATATATTTTCACTCATGCTCTATTCCTCCTTTATAAGGCACTTAACATAATGCCCCTTCTCAATTTCCTTGCTATCAGGGTTAGTTTTTGAGCATTCATCTACTGCATATGGGCAGCGAGGATGAAAACGACAACCCGATGGAAGATTTGTTGGATCTGGAGTCATACCTTCAATCGGAATCAATGCCGTTTCCTCTTCCATTAGATTTGGAATGCATGCAAATAAGCCCTTTGTATATGGATGTGATGGGCGATGGAATAATTGTTCTCTATTTCCATATTCTACAATCTCTCCTGCATACATAACAGCCACATAATCACATATTTCTGCCACAATTCCTAAATCATGAGTAATCATAATCATAGAAGTCTGATACTGTGCTTTAAGTTTCCTCATTAATTCTAATACCTGCGCCTGAATTGTCACATCTAAAGCTGTAGTTGGCTCGTCCGCAATAAGAAGTTTTGGATTACACGCCAGAGCCATAGCGATAATCACGCGCTGCTTCATACCGCCAGAAAACTGATGTGGATAATCGCCTGCCCGATCTGCTTTAATACCTACAAGTTCTAACATTTCGCATGCTTTAGTATATGCGTCTTTTTTACTCAATTTTTTATCATGCAGCCTAATTACCTCCATGATCTGCTCTCCGACAGTGATTACAGGATTCAGTGACGTCATCGGATCCTGAAAAATCATAGAAATCTGTTTTCCGCGGATTTTACGCATGGCTTTTTTATTTTTTTTCAGTATATCTTCTCCATTGAAAAATACTTCCCCACTTAAAATCTTAGCTGGCGGATCTGGTAGAATTTGCATGATTGCTTTAACAGTTGTAGTTTTTCCCGCTCCTGTTTCCCCTACTAATCCAAGAGTTTTTCCTTCAGGAAGCATAAGATTCAGATTTTCAACAGCATGAACTGTGCCATCCACTGTAACATAATGTACTGTAAGATCTTTAATCTCTAAAAGATTTAAGCACTCATTCATTCTAATTCACCTCCTAATTTTTCAGTTTAGGATCTAGCGCATCACGCAATCCATCCCCCATTAGGTTCATTGCAAAAACAGCAAACATAATTGCCATTCCCGGAAATGCTGTAAGATGCGGAGCATCTCTTAAAAAATCTCTTCCAGTGGAGAGCATCGCACCCCACTCGGGTGTTGGAGGTACAATTCCGAGTCCAATGAAGCTCATACTTGCACAAGAAAGAATCGCACCACCAATTTTTAAAGTTGCTTGAACAATCAACGGTGCAAGACTGTTCGGAAGAATATGTTGAATAATAATATGAACATCACTAGCTCCAGCAGCACGAGACGCATCTACAAACTCCTGCTCTTTCAGAGACAAAAGAGAAGCCCGCATAATACGACAATAAGCAGGAACACTAGAAATTCCTATGGCAATCATTACATTCTGGAGTCCCGTTCCAAGAGCCGCTACGATGGAAATATTTAAAAGGATACTGGGAATAGCCATAAGCACATCCGTACATCGCATAATAATATTATCAAGTACGCCTCCATAATATCCAGCTACTGCTCCAAGAGCACAACCAACAACACTAGAAAGGCCAACTGCGATTAGACCAACCGTAAGAGAAATACGACTCCCATAAAGAATTCTGCTAAAAATATCACGTCCGAGTTCGTCCGTGCCAAACCAGTGGATTGAAGACGGAGGTTTTAAACGATTAACGATATCTTGTTCTATAGGATCATAGGGCGCTATGATGTTAGCAAAAATTGCAGCAAACACTAGTAAAAGAAGCATACACATCCCTACCATCGCCTGTTTATTGCGACAAAATCTTCTCCATACCTCTTTAACCTGACTGCGTTTTTTTATAAAATCACCATCAGTGGATGGCGTTAATTCTTTTGTTTTTCCCATATTGTCCCCCCCTTACTTATATTGTGAGCGAATTCGTGGATCAACAAAAGCATATAGAATATCCACAACTAAGTTTACAAGGCTGAATGTAAGAGCTACCATAAGTACACCGCCTTGTACGACAGGATAATTCCTTGCCTTAATTGCATCAACCATCATTTTCCCAACACCAGGAACCGCAAAAATAGACTCTGTCAATACTGCTCCACCCAGAAGATGACCGAATTGAATACCAATAGTGGTAATCACCGGAATTAACGCATTTTTTAAAGCATGAAATATAATAATCTTTAATTCAGTCTGACCTTTTGCTTCAGCAGTTGTAATATAATCCTGTCGGATGACTTCCAACATACTGGATCTAGTCATTCTGGCAACAGCCGCTGCAGAACTAGTACCAATAGTAACTGCTGGAAGTATCATATATGTCCATCCGCCAAACCCTGAAGCAGGAAGTATTTTCCAGTGTAATGCAAACAATAACATTAGAAGAAGCCCCTGCCAGAAATTCGGCATCGCATTTCCAATCATAGCCAACGTCATAGCAATATTATCAAAAAGAGAATATTGTTTTACAGCAGATATGATACCTAATGTCAGCCCAATTGCAACAGAAAGAATTACAGAGCATCCTGCAAGCTTCAGAGAATTAGGAAACGTCTGAAGAACCCGATCCATAACCGGTTGCTTTGTAGAATAACAAATCCCAAGATCACCATGTGCCAGATTCACCACATATTTACCTAAGCGTTCAATATACGTACCATTGAGTCCAAGCTCTTCTCTTAATTGTTCTGCCATTTCGGGTGTTGCATCATCTCCAAGAAGGGTGTCTACGGGATCACCAGGAGTAATATACATTAAAGTAAAAACAATCAAAATAACTCCTAGCATAACTGGAATCATCATAAGCAATCGTCGACCAATATATTTCAGCATGTTGAAACCTCCTTCTTTATAACAACCGGGAACCTTCCAGTATGAAATAATAACATTCATTCCAAAAGGCTCCCGGCATCAGTAGGCTGAGTAAATTAATAATATCATTCTACGAAGTATACAGTTCTGAAATCATACATGGCCGTAGGAGTAGGAACAAATCCGCGCACTTTGCTTCCAGCACCAATGATGTTCTTGGTAAAAGCAATATAAATAAATGGAGACTCCTCATGAATCAGTTCCTGCGCCGTTCCTACAAGCACTGCTCGTTTTTCCGCATCCGGAGTGATGTTAATTTCATCAAGAACCTTATCCACTTCAGGATTAGAAAGGTTTGAACGAGCACTTCCAGAATACATTCTTTCGGTATGGAACATATTATACAAACCAGCACCTGCTTCAAACAAGCCATAACTTGTTCCTGCACAGCACAATTCCTGCTCTCCTTTATTTAAAGATGTAGTTAGCGCGCCTGACTCCGTAGGTTTTAATATAAGGGTAACACCAACCTGACTCCACATCTGCCGTAAGAGTTCTGCTAACATATTATTAGTAGAATTTGCGAGATACATAAATTCCACTTCAAAACCATTTTCTACTCCAGCTTCCTTTAAAAGTTCCTTCGCTTTTTCAATATTATAATCGTATTGTTTAAGAGTAGAAATATGTCCTGGAAGTGTACTTGGAACTACACTGTCCATAGTTTCTGAAGTATTTTCCCCATAGCATACTACTCGAATAGATTCTTTATCTGTTGCATAATTTAATGCCTGACGCGCCGCGAGCTGAAGAAGCGGCAGGTGAAGCATCTGAAGGTCGTATACTCCACG
>OGIO01001170.1_pt1 | contig 23939 bp, 19 predicted proteins | sample 1571841 | NCBI WGS metagenome assembly OGIO01 (sample SAMEA2582111, study PRJEB24529) | metagenome | biome: Human gut stool | place: China | collected 2011
ATCTAAAAACCTTCTCAAAAGGTTCTGAGTATCGACATTTGCTAGGGAACTAGAGGTAATCGGTCATGGTGTATATCGTGCCCATGGTCAGGTCGCCGTTCTTATAGCGAAGAGCGAGCTGATAGAGATGATCTTCGTCGGCCCAGTCATTCTTTTCCGCCCCGTTCGAATAGAGAGCAAGGAACGTCAGATTGGGATTGATGTCACCTTGATAGACGATCGCGTTGCTGGCCTGACCGGTTGTCGTGAAAGCGCCGCTCATAGCCGCATCATGCCAGTTGGTGCCGCATGGATTGATGCTCATCTTACCGATCTGACCGTAGGTACCGATACCCGTGAAGAACGTCCCGAGGCGGCCGAAAGTCACTTCTCCCCAACTGCCGCCGATGGTCAGCGACGATTCGCGGTTGAAGATGGATCCGTTCACGGCTAATTCGCCAGTATCGGCAGAGTAGCCGTTTTCAAGCTTGAAGCGGACGAAATGACCGTTGCCGATGTCTTCCTTGCCGGTGAGACCGAGCTTGGGGGAGCTGTCGTTGGATGCGTACATAGAAGCCTGACCGTTTTGGCCCTTAGCCTTTATGTAGGAAACACTGTTGTCGATCGAACCGTAGAACTCTACGTTGGCCGCGTGTGCGAACGTGACTGCACCGAGAGCGGCGATGGAGGCAGCAATTTTCTTCAGATGCATGGTGTGTTCTCTCTGTTATTTCTTCCAACCGAAAAATTCCGTAGTGGTATCCCAGGCGACCTGCTGCAGGAATTTGGCTGTTTCAGGTTCCACAGGGTCGACTCCGTAGAAATCGAGGCCGACAGGCGTGCGATGGAACATAGTGGCGTAGAGCACGCAACCGGCGAGATAAGTACCGATCGCCGACGGATGGAAATGGTCTGGGCGATAAAGCTTCAGTTTGGGGTTCAGGCGCAGTGCCTCGGCAAATGCGAGTCCGGCGGGGACTACCATGATGTTGTTTTCATTGGCCGCAGTCGTCGTGGCATCCGCAAGTTGCTTCGTCATTTCCGGTTTGCCTTCCCAGGCCCAGGTCATCATGACCATCGGCTTGATACCGATAGCAGTCAGATCGACGGTATGACGCTCGAGCGCCTGCTTAAAGGTGTCCTTTCGCATGGGATCAATCGGTCCCTTGCTGTTGTCCTGCAGAACAACGACGTCAAACACCTTTTCCTTCGTAAAGTCGAAGCGTTTGATTTTGCCGCCGTCCTTATGGTCGACATAAGTTGAAGCGATACCGGTCGGGCGAACGAGATCCCATACATTGAACCAACCGAGGTCCGCACCGCCAATGGTCACCATACGATTGCGGCGGATTTTCTGTCCGTCTGCGCGTGCAAGACGGTTGATCATGTTGTGCATGCCACACGAGTAGAACGTGAACGAGTTACCCACGAGCATGTACGACTGAGGTGTGATTCCTAAATCAGTAACTGCCGGCTTAACGCTTGTCTCAAGTGCATCCGCTGACATCGTTGCTGCGAACAGCAGAGTCGCCGCAACTAATGCAAACTTTGTTTTCATAATGACTCCTACGCGGCTGAAGGTGTTTACCGCTTGAAGTCATTTTTAGATACCAAAGGAGACTTTTATAGAGTGTTTTGCGCAATGTAATTTTGCGTTTTTGACAATTTTAGGAGCGGCTTTCTTAAGGAATCTCTTCAAAAACTGTTGGCGGACGTCAAAAAAGAGACATTTCGGTCAGGCGAATCTGAAACGCGGACAAGTGGATTGCAACGGATACAGACCGAACAACACTGAAAATATTCTGGTTTTCCCTGATTGAAGACTAAAACGCCCAGTACTTCACGGTACGCATGTTTCTCCCGAGAGGTACTTTCATGTTTTGAGTGCCGATGTTCGAGGCAGATACGGCGGCCGCATCTTGGCGCGCCACTTTTAGCCACGAGTATATCGTTACTCTCGCGACTTGATACTCCTTGGCGGCATCGCTGATGCGCGTCCCGTCGGACAAGAGGCTTCTAACTACGTTATTGCGGAATTCCAGAGTGTACCCCTTTTTTGTCTCCAAGATTGCTTAGTGCTCCTGGAAAGACTTCTGACAAATAGGGTTCAACGGCAGCGCGCTCTTTTCGAACGGCACGTCGGGACTTTATTTCCGCGGCGATACGGTGACGATCGACGCCAAAGCCCTCAACGTAACCGTCATTTCGGGACAGGACTACACGGCGCAAATCGAAACGGCGCCGGGAACGTTTGAAACGGTCGAGGTGTACTTTGACGAAGCGGCTGCTAAAGCCCTCGGCGCAAGTTATGCCGTGACCTACGGCCTAAACAACAAGGGCAACACGACGATCAGTGCCGACACGACGACCACGATTACCGTCCACGACGGTTTCTGGAACGCCGTCGGTATCAGTAACGATCCCATGTACGCCAATATGGACGGCGAAAACAACTACTCCAAATACAACCTGTCCAACCTAGAAATTCTCGGGAACGTCTCCGTTGAAGCCATCGGTTCGAGTCTCGGTGCTGGGTCGGATTCGACCCTTACGGGCGGCATCGAACGCCTTACGGCAACCTATGGGCTTTACGCGGGCGTTACCGCGATCGACGGCGTTGCCGACTACGACAAGCAGCTGGGCCGAGTGGTTCTCGGGAGCGATGGAAAGACCGTTGACGTTGTACGCCGCCAATTTCACGGAGGGTGCTGAAGGCGACGTATACGGTCTATACGGCGACAAGGCCGACATTTCGCTCAACGGCGCAAGCTCAACCGTAACGGTCGAATCGTCCACCACGGGGAACGCACACGGCGCGGCCATCGAAAACGCTACGAAGCTCACCTTCAACTCGATCTCAAACGACATTTCCGTCAAGGGTACCTCGGCAGTCGGCGTGTCCGCCGAGGAGGACGGCTCTGTCGTGAGCTTCCAGAGCGAGAGCACGAACATCACGGTAGAAGGCGAGGATTCCGTTGGCCTATCTGTGACCGACGGCGCGGAAGCGGTCTTTACGGGTGAAGCACAGATTACGGCGGATCAAGCCGTTGCCGTTGACGACACGTCAACTTTGACGATCACCGGGGAGACGGCGAATCTCGTCGCTTACGGCCTGGTGAGGAATGCCGAGACAACTACCATTACGGACGGCACGCTTTCGATGACGACGGACGGTTCTTCGCTCAATGTCGTTGAAGGCAGCAACGCCACGGTTGTCGTAGGTGCCGGAATCTTCAAACGACCAGTACGAAAACGTCGATGCCACCGTTCGGGCGCTTCAGGAAAAGGTGACCGTCGGAAACGATGAAGAATCGTCCCCAACGCGTTACCAGATCGATGCCGGCGCCGTCAACGACGGTCTCGTGATGACCAAGAACGAAGACGGCTCTTGGTCGACTTACCGACAGGAAAACGTTTCGATGGCGGTTTACTCGGATGTCGTGGCTATAAGTGCACTTCAGTGGCGTGATCAGCTCAACGACCTCAACAAGCGCATGGGCGATCTGCGGGACAATCCCGGGGCCGTCGGCGCATGGGTTCGCCTCTACGGTTCAGAACAGGAACTCGGCAACATCACGGGTAAGAGCGCGTCCGTACAGGTCGGCGCCGATTATCAGATCGGCGATTGGAAGGTTGGCGGCGCCTTCTCCTACACCGACGGATCATCCGATTACGACTTCGGTGATGCGGACAACGAACTCTACACGTTTGCCGTTTACGGGACGTGGCTCGCCGACAACGGCATGTTCGTCGATCTGATCGGAAAATACGGTCGTCTCTCGAACGACTTCCATGTCGAGCAAATGAAGGGATCGTTCGACAACAACGCCTACTCGCTGTCTGCGGAATTCGGGTGGCGCTTCGAACCCTGCTCCTACGGCTTTATCGAACCCCAGATGGAAGTCACCTACGGCCGTATCTCCGGCGACACGTTCACTTCGAGCAACCACGTCCGCATCGTTCATGATGACTTCGATTCGCTCATCGCCCGTGCGGGCGTCCGCGTGGGCGCCAAATTCCCCGAGAATCGCGGCAACATCTACCTGCGTATCTCCGGCGCCTACGATTTCATGGGTGAAAGCGAAGGAGAAGCTCGGTTGCTGACGGGCGCGTCTCACCGGAAGCTTGAGGAAGATCTTGGAGGAGCGTGGCTTGAAACAGCCGTCGGCGCCAACTTCCGACTTACTGAAGCCTCCAATGTGTACGTCGATCTCGAACGCACCAACGGCGGTGAGGTCGTCGAAAACTGGCGGTGGAACGTCGGCTTCCGCACAGAGTTTTGACCGTACCTCCTGCCAATTCGATTCAATGTGAACGTTCAGACGTCACGAATAAGGGAGAGAAAACAGACTTCTTCCCATGGCTGAGCGTTGAAAACCTTCGAGACGGTCGCTGAATGAAGCGACCGCCTGTTTTTAAGCTCCCGATCGGATCTTTATCTCAGACAACAAGCTTTCTTCGCGAGCGTCTTCGCATAGATGTCGACGAGGTCTTCTCGCGCAAAAGGCACGGCGTCGCGCTTAAACTGCTTGGTGCCCGTAGCGAGAACGTTTTCGACGAGCCACTCGACGTCGTCCGGCGCAAAGCCCCAGGCCGAAGCGTCAAGGTCGAGCACGCCGCAGGCCTTCTCGAGGTTTGCGAGCGCGACGAGAAAGTCCTCGGGACGTTCCGCACAGGGGTGACCGAGGCACTTCGCCATCGTGACGAAGCGCTCGAGCGAGGCGCCCTTTTCGATCATCTTCCCGAAGTAGTGAAGCGAGAGGAGAATGAGGCCCGCGCCGTGAGGAAGTTCCGTGTGCAGGGCCGAGAGGCTGTGCTCAAGCGCGTGCTGGCTCGTCAGACCGCCCGTCACCATGACGAGACCCGAGAGCGTGCTGGCAAACGCCACCTTGGAGCGCGCTTCGAGGTTCGAGCCGTCGCGAACCGCGACGGGAAGATGCGCGGCGAGAAGCCGCACGGATTCCTTCGCAAAGACGTCCGACATCGGCGTCGCGACGCCCGAGACATAGCCCTCGACGGCGTGGAAGAGCGCGTCAAAGCCCTGATAGGCCGTGTAGGCGGGAGGAACCGTGAGCATGAGTTCCGGGTCCACGACGCCCACCGTCGGGAAAAGACGCGGATCGCCGAAGCCCAACTTTTCCTTCGTGACGTGGTTCGTAATGACGCCGCCCGCGTCCACTTCGGAACCCGTCCCGGCGGTCGTCGTGACGGCGATCAAGGGAAGCGGATCGTTCGCGAAAGCCTTCTTTCCGCCCGTGCCGGCCTGTGCGTAATCCCAAAGGGTTCCGACGTTTGTCGCCATGGCGGCCATGAGTTTGGCCGCGTCCATGACGGAGCCGCCGCCCACGGCGAGAAGCGCGCCGCAGCCGTTTGCGCGAGCGGCCTCGGCCCCCTTCATGACGGTTTCATCCGACGGATTGGGCTCGACCGACGGGAAGGCGACGAATTCGACTCCTTCGCGCGCGAGCATGGCCTCCACCTTGGCGAGCGTGCCGTTTCGCCGGAGACTTCCTCCGACGCCCGTGACGAGCAGCACCTTGCGCGCGGGGATGTCTTTCCCGGAGAGCTGCGAGAGCGAGCCCGCGCCGAAGAGAATGCGGGTGGGCGTAAACGCGGCGAATCCTTTCATGTGTTTCTCCTTGAAGGGCCCGTCAGGGCTCAAACGGGGCGATTTCGTAGACGCCCTTTTCCAATTGATAGAGCGGGAACCAGTCGTGCTTGGCTTTTCTCAGGCCCGGCACGCCGAGGTCCTCTTCGCGGTTCAGCACCTTGACGGTTTCGGGCAGAGCCTTCGCGAGCGAATGCGCGAGATAGGGGTAGCCCCCTTCCACGTCGCGGCGCGACTTTTCGATGTGAACCGCGTAGGTGTCGGGGGTGACGAGGGCGCCGAGCGTGAGGCCGAAGATTTCGTCGCCCTCGACGAGCATCCCTCCCGTCACGCCGCACTCGTCCCATCGACAGAGGACGACGTCGAGGAACTTGCGCTCGAAAAAGAGCGTTTCATCGAGCGGTTGGTTCGCGTCGTACCACTCGGCGAGAAAGACCTTCCAACGCTCGAGCGTCTTGTCGTCGGGACTCTTTTCGAAATAAACGAACTTCGCTTCCGGGTGATTTCGCTCGAAGCGGCGGCAGAAGTTGCGTTTTTTCGCCATGGGGCGCCCCGCGAGCGTCGCGAAGGTCTCGCGGCTGTAGCAGTAGTCGTAGAGGTCTTCGTTCGTAAAGCACGTACCTTCGAGTCCGAGCTTTGCGAGAAGCTTTTCGACTTCGGACTTCACGCCCCCCAGTTGGAGCGTGCGGCCGCGCGCGGCCTCAAAATCGGCGAGTTCCTTGAGAATCCCGCGGTAAAAATGCTTTTCTCCGTCGGTGAAGGGCGCATTGTCCGTGAGTCCTTCCTGAATCAAACGGTAGAAGGCTTCGCCGAGGAGGTAGTTGTCGCGAAAGACGAAGAGCGGCTTGCCGTTCGGAGCCGTGAGTTCGGCGACGCCGAGGTCACGCTCCCAGGAGCGTCCGCAGATGGCGGCGACCGTCATGCTGCAGTCGGCCATCGAGGTCTTGCAAAGCGACATGCGCCGCAGCGCCTCGAGCTCGGCCGAACGCCGCACGATGCAGTCCGTCGTGTAGGAGGTGAAACGCAGCGTCATGCCTCCTCCTTTTGGCGTTCGTCCCCGTAGACGGAGCGCCAGCGGCAGACGGCCTTGCAGTTCTTCTCGACGATGTCGAGAATGCGGCTGTGTTCGGCCAATTCCTCGGGACTCGGCTTCGGGACGCGAAGGGTTGACTGATCGTTCATCGGCACGGGCTCCGTGAGAAGGAGCGCGTCGACGTCGATCGCCTGCTGACCGCCCGTCATGGCGAGCCAGCACTCGGCGAGGATGAGCGAGTCAAGAAGTGCGCCGTGGAAGGTTCGGTCGATGTGGTTGAGTTCGTAGGTACGGGCGAAGTTGTCAAGGGTCGGCGTGCGGCCGGGATGTTCGGCCTGATAGAGCGCCATCGTGTCGATCACGGCGGCGTAGTCTTCGATGTGCCCGCGGCCGATGCGCTCGAGCTCCATGTTGAGGAACTTCACGTCGAACTCGGCGTTGTGAATGAGGAGGACCTGCCCCTTGATCATGTTGATGAAGTCGTCGGCGATCTCTTCGAAGGTGGGCTTCGAGCGCAGGAACTCGTTCGTGATCCCGTGCACCTTCGTCACTTCTTCGTTCATGTCGAAGCCGGGATTGATGTAGCGCTGAAAGTGGCTCTCCTCCTTCGGATCGATTTCGCGCCGGTGGATGACAACGATGCCGATTTCAATGATGCGGTCGCCGTCTTCGATGCTCACGCCCGTCGTTTCCGTGTCGAGCGCAAGGCACGAACCTTTGTGCACGTGAACGATTCGGTAGGCATCCTGTAGGGCTTTGGACATTCGTGTTGTCTCTTTCGTTCATATATTGAGGAAAGAAGGATGATAGCACGCGCCCATCGTTTCCCGACGAATCCCCGTCCCGATCGGACGTTAGGTTTCATCGGCCCCGCTTTGGCCTCAGGCCGAACGCTCCAACGTGCGGAGCGCTTTTTTTGGCGTTCTCTGTCAGACGCCGCAGACGAGCAGGAGACGCCTCACGCTCGACGAGCGGATGCACGTCCGTCGGGCGCCCTCCTTCGCGGCCTTCCCGAGTGAAGCGGCGAAGGCGCACCTCTTCCGGCGGTGAGTCCTGCACAATCTTGGCCCGACTCTCCGGCCGGACGATTTCTCGACTTCGTCGCCGAACGCCTCGCCGCCGACAATGCGGGCCCGATTCTTTGAAAGAACGTTAAGAAACCTCCCTCTCTTGCCCCGGCCGCACGATATCTTTTTGGAAATCAGGGAAAATCCTTTTTCCTTGAAAAACAAAAGTTCACGGGGAGTTCCTTTTCCTCGTTTTCCCCTTCCCGCAGTTTCTTCCCTCCTTAATACAGGCACCGCTATTCATAATCAGTATAACGAAATGCGTTTCCCAGCTCGGGTTTTCCAGATGGAGAGGCTGAAAATCAGAGCGTTATTCTTTGTTACAAAGCCGCTCCGTCAAGACACTCTACAAAACATCGATATCAGCGGGCGGCGACGTCGGGGCCTCTGGAAACGCATCGGTCCCCGTCGAAAAGAAAACCAATCGGTGCGCTCCGTCACGCACGCCAACCATCCATCCAATCCGAAAGGAGACGACCATGACCCAACCGTTGTCGCTCTCGAGAAGAAACCTCCTCAAGGGTGTTCTCGCCTCGGGCACGCTCGGACTCTCGTCGGCCCCCGTTTTCGCGGCGGCCAAGGAAAGCGACGAGGTCTGGACGGGCTATACCATCTGCGACAGCTGCAACCACATGCCGATGTGCGGTCTGCAGTTCAAAGCCCGCGGCAATCACGTCATCAAGATTGAAAACTGGAAGGAGCATCCGAACAATTCGCTCTGCTCCAAGGGCATTTCGACGCTGCAGCGCCTCTACAACCCGAACCGCCTTCTCTATCCTCTGAAGCGCACGAACCCCAAGGGCTCGAAGGATCCGGGCTGGGTGCGCTGCTCCTGGGACGAAGCGATCAAGGCGATCGTGAAAAACCTTGCCGAAATCAAGGCGAAGTACGGTCCCGAAAAGGTGATGTTCTTCTGCGGCGACCCGAAGGAACCGCGTCCGCCCGTCATGCGCCTTGCGCGCTACTACGGCAGCCCCAACTACTGCTGCGAAAGTTCCGCCGCCTGCAACCTCGCCTACGTGCACGCCGAAGAACTCTCCTGGGGCCAGGAAATCGCCGGCGGTCCGAACCCGAAGGCCAAGTGCCTCCTCATCATGGGCAAGAACGGCTCCTGGGCCCAGCCCCACGGTTTCTTCCGCGGTCTTCTCGCACAGAAGGCCCGCGGCATGAAATTGATCGTCGTCGACGTCCGCCGCACGAAGGTCGCCGAACAGGCCGACATTCATCTGCAGCCCTATCCGGGCACCGACGGCGCGCTCGCCTGGGGCATGATCCGCGTCCTCGTCAAGGAAGACCTCGTCGACCACGAATTCATCGACAAGTGGTGCGTCGGCTATGAAGAACTCGTGAAGTACTGCGAACGCTTCACGCCGGAATACGTCGAAAAGGAAACGGGCGTTCCGGCCGAAAAAATGGTCGCCGCCGCGCGCATGTTTGCCGACGGTCCCTCGGCGATGCAGCTTCCGGGGCAGTCGGTGCCGCATCAGCACAACGGCTGCAACAACGTGCGCGCCATGTCGCTTCTCATGGCCCTCACGGGCAACGCCGAGAAAGCCGGTGCAAGCTCGATCGCCAATTGGCCCAAGGACTACATCCGTTGGGACGAAGGCTACACGCGCACCTTCATCGACGAACCCTGGTTCCGTGAGGAAAAGCAGCGCAAGACCCGCATCGACCGCGAATTCGCGCCGATCTGGAATGAAATGCAGGTGCTCTGCAGCCCGAACAACCTCCCCGAAATGGTGAAGGAGGGCCGCATCCGCGCCTTCTGCGGCTGGGGCGCCAACCTTCTCATCTGGCCGAGCCCGCAGGAATATCAGGAAGCCGTGCGCAACATGGACTTCTCGTTCTCGACGGACTACTTCTACCGTGACGAAACGCATCACGACATGGACTTCGTCCTTCCCGCCGCGATGAACTTCGAACGCTACGCCCCCTTCGGCGTGCACGGCCGCAAGGTCTCGGCCCGCCGTCCGGTGAAGCCCCTGGGCGAAGCCTGGGAAGACTGGAAGATCTCCTGCACGATCGGTTCCGCCCTGATCGACGAAAAGCTCTTCTTCGGAGGCGATCCGGTGAAGGCCTGCGACTCGATCCTGAACGGCTGGGGCACCTCCTACGAAAAGCAGGCGTCCACGCTCCCCGAAATCACGGTCTGCGAATTCTTCCCGCCGCAGGAAATGGCCAAGCACGAAAAGGGACTGCTGCGCTTTGACGGCAAACCCGGCTTCCGCACGCCCTCGGGCAAGGTCGAACTCTTCTCGTCGATTCAGGCCAAGCACGGCCAGCCCGGTCTTCCGGAATACGTCGCGCCTCCGAAGCCCACGAAGGAATGGCCCTTCAAGCTCATCAACGGTACGCGCCGTCCCTACATCACGCACTCGAAGACCCGTACGGACCAGCCGTACCTCCTCGAACTCGAACCCGAGTCGACCGTGAACATGCACCCGTCCGACTGCCAAAAGCTCGGCATCAAGGAAGGCGACCAAATCTGGATGGAATCCCCCTACTACAAGGGAAAGGTCCGCGCCCGCGTGCGCGCGACGATTCTTGCGCAGCCCGGCACCGTCGACGCCCAGTACGGGTGGCGAGGCGACCAGGAAACGCAGGTTCTCATCCCGCGCAAGAACTGGGACCCGATTTCGGGCTACCCCGCCTACAACGACGTCTGCATCAAAGTCACGAAAGCGTAAAGGAGACCCGTCATGTCACGATTCGGCATCATTGTTGAGGTGGATCGCTGCGTTGGGTGCCAAGCCTGCGCGATCGCCTGCAAGGAAGAAAACCAGGTTCCCCCCGGCGTCTTCTTCCTCAAAATTCTTCGTAGTGAAAACATCGAAGACAACGTCGTCAATTATTACCGTGCTTCCTGCCAGCACTGCGACAATCCCGCCTGCATGAAGATCTGCCCCGCCAAGGCGATCTCCAAGGGCCCGCACGGTGAAATTCTCGTCGACCAGAAAAAGTGCATCGGCTGCCACATGTGCGAGAAGGCCTGCCCCTACGGCGTGCCGGTCTTCCCGTCGGGCGTCACGAGCTACTACGGCGACAAGAAGCCTCTTTACGAACGTCCGCTCGAGGCGTGGACGACGCATCCGGCCGGCAAGGCCGCGCACTGCACGCTTTGTTCGCATCGTCTCGAAAAGGGTCAGCTCCCCGCCTGCGTGGAAGCCTGCGGCATCCATGCGATCACGCTCGTCGACTACGACAAGCCGACCGAAAAGACGAAGCCCCTCATTGAGAAGGCCGTCGCGATGAACGAAGCCGCCGGCACGCAGCCGAAGGTCCGCTACATCGCCAAGCACATGGATTGCAAGACCTTCAAGATGAAGCTTTGATCCCGCTCGGGCATGAGAGAGGAATCGGGGCCGAGCGCCCCGTCCTCTCCTCTTTCGGATTCACCCCCGTCACGGCAACGCGGCGGGGGTTTCCTTTTGGAGGTGGCCGATCAGTTAGCGGCGAGCTTCAGAAGGACGATTCCGACGACGATGAAGGCGATGCCGGCAACGCGCATGAGGGACGCGGATTCTCCGAGAACGACGATCCCGACGAGCGCGGCGCCCACCGCTCCGATCCCGGTCCAGACCGCATAGGCCGTCCCGAGCGGAAGCGACTTCATCCCCTGCGAGAGGACGACGAAGCTCAGAATCATGAAGAGACCGTCGCGACGGACGGAAGAAGTTTCGTGAAACCATCGCTCGCCTTGAGCGAAAAGGACCAGACGACTTCGAGAATGCCGGCGATGAGAACGTATGCCCAGGCCATGATGTTTGTCTCCCTGCGGGGCCGTCCCCATTGATGTACGGATGACTGCGCGGGTCGTCCCGCACGGCCGCTTCGGAGAGATTCTCTTTGCGCGACTCCGAAGCCCCCGAATGGTAACCGAAAATGCGAATCGCGGCGCTCCGGGACGACCTTTTCTTTTTTCGTCCGTTCTTCGTTTAGCGAACTGCAACAAAACCCATCTATCTTCTTTACCGACCCGCGGTTATGATGAGATCGAAGGGGGACGCGGAACGCGCGTTCCGCCGTCTCCGCCTTGTGTTTCATCACCTTTGCATGACGCAAAAAAGGAGGCTTCATGACGAACCGCAGATCGCTCGTTCTGGCGTTGACCGCCGCGGCCCTGACCCCGACCGTGACGTTCGCCGCCGAAGCCGGAGACATTTTCGGCGGCATTCTCCAAGGCATTAAGGACCGAAAAGAACGCGAGTGGTACGAGAAGAACCGCGACGAAGGACGTTGGGACGGCAAGTACTTCTGGGACCGTGAGGACGGCAAACGCTACACGCGCGACGAATGGCAAAAGGAACTTCGCTGGCGCTACAACGAAGAGCGTGCCGGCCGCGACTGGCGCGCCAAGCGCGGCCGCAAGGCCAAACACGACAATCGCCGTGACGATCGACGCGACCGCCGTGACGACCGTCGTGATCTTCGGCGCGATGACCGGCGCGACGATCGACGCGACCGCCGTCCGGATCCGCGCCGCGACGATCGGCGTGACCGCCGGGATGATCGGCGGGACGACCGTCGCTGACGAAACCTTCGCCCCGAGGTCGAACGCAGGACCTCGGGGCGAGGTTTTTCCGGCGTCTACCGCAGAGAGGCGCCTGAAGGCCGTCTTTCCCTTCCGTCGACAACGCCGCTCTCGGTCGGAAACCTCTCCTGAGAACCCATCTTCTCCTCTCCAGCACGAAAAAATCATTCTTCTTTGTTTCTGCGCAAATTACGCGCGTAATCCGAGACGGGAAAATCTCTCCTTGTAACGCCTGCGGGCTTTTGCAACCGAATGAGGAGACCCACCATCATGCAGACTTTTTCCCGACGCAGCTTCCTTTACGGGACGGGCGCGGCCTTCGCCGCCCTGTCCGCTCCCGGCGTTCTTCGGGCCGCCGCGGCCGACGTGACGCACACCCCCGTAGAAGTCTCGACGCCGCTCGGGCGCCTTCGCGGACTCGAAGCGGACGGCATCCGCGTTTTTCGCGGCGTTCCTTTCGGAGAGGATCCCTACGTTGCCGAACGACGTTTTCTTGCACCCTTGAAGGCAAAGCCCTGGACGGGCGTTCTGGACGCCACGAAGCCGGGCGCCATCCCCCTGCAGCCCGACCGCAAGACGCCCTCCATGATCGGCGGCGGCAACGCCCTCGTCCTCAACCTCTGGGCGCCCAAAGAGGCCAAGAACGCGCCCGTCATGGTGTGGATCCCCGGAGGCGGATCGACGCGCTGCGACAACAACGATCCGCGCTTTGACGGAACGGCCTTCGCCAAGGACGGAATCGTGCTCGTCACGATCAACTACCGCGTCAACGTCGATGGCTTCCTGAAGCTCGAAGACGGCGACGCCGACAACGGCCTTCGCGACATGATCCTCGGGCTCGAATGGGTGCGGGACAACATCGCGGCCTTCGGAGGCGACCCGAAGTGCGTGACGGTCTTCGGACAGTCCGCCGGCGCGACGCACATCACGAGTCTTCTGGCTTCGCCCAAAACGAAGGGACTTTTCCGCCGCGCGATTCTCCAGAGTCCTTCGGCGATCGCTCAGTGGACCAACGAAGAAGAGGCCCGCACGGCGACGAAGCGCCTCGCGGACTTCTTCGGCGTCGCCCCCACGCGCGAAGGCTTCATGAGCCTCACGAACGAGAAGCTCTTCACCTTCGGGAAGTTTGTCGGAAGCCTCGCCTCCGACCCCGAGTGGCTCGCCTTCTCGCACGGCAATTCGGCGCTTTTCAAGCCCTACGTGGACGGCGAGGTGCTCAAGGCCCGGCCCGTGGACGCCCTGCTCGCGGGCGCCGCCGCGGGCGTGGAGGTCATCGTCGGATGCACGCGCGAGGAATGGCGAAACTATACGGTTCCTTCGGGCGCGATCGACAAAATCGGTCCCGAAGCGACGGAGCGTCTCGTGCGCGCGATGGGATGGGATGCAAAGCTCCTTGACCGCTATCGGGCGGCCGGACACGGTTCGACGCCGGGAGAGATCTTCACGCGCATTCAGGGGGATCTGATTTTCCGCATGCCCGCAAACCGTACGCTGGAAAATCTCTCGAAAGCGGGCAACAGGGTTTGGGCGTATTCCTTTGACTGGAAGAGTCCGGTCCTCGGGAAGTCCGGCGAGGCCCGGGGCGCCGCACACTCGAACGACGTGGCCTTCGTCTTCCATACGCTCGACTCCAAGCCCGCGATCGCCCTGAACGGCCCCGACGCACCGACGGCCCTGGCCGACGCCATGCACGGCGCCTGGGTGCGCTTTGCGAAAACCGGCAACCCCGGTTGGGCCCCGTTCGACACGAACCGACGCATGACGCGTCTCTTTGACATTACGGTGAAGGACGTTTCGGATCCCTGGGCCTTTGAGCGCGAATGGATTCGCCTGCCGTAAGGTCGTACAGCCTTTTTTCAGAATGATGCGGGCGCGCCGTGTCCTGTGACGCGGCGCGCCCGATGCGTTCACACTGCGTCAAAAACGAAGGGAAGGGATTTCTCTCTCCTCCACCCGGGCTCGGAGAGACATGAAGGTTTGAGCGACCTTCCTCAATGATGAAGGAAAGCACGACCGGCATGTTCCGAAGCCGTCGTCGGCACACAGACGGAAAAAAGGGCTCGTCCCCTGTTAAGAACGAGCCCCGTAAGTTTCGAAGAACAGGTACCGCAGCACCAGACCAAGCTTTGGAACTGCAGCTCGATGCTCCGAGACGACCCCTCATCTCTTTTGGTGGAACACCGCGTCTTCCGTTGAGATGAACTTTACAGGATTCGCGAAGGGTTCTCAAGCGAATTTCCGAAAATTTTACGTTTTGGTTGAGGGTAAACCTCCCCCATAAAACCCCCTAATCCCTTCCTTAAGCCAACCTTAGGATTTGAAGACAATCTTTTCGCATCCTTAAAGGATGTTTTACTGTACTGCAAGGAAAACGAGATCCTTACGCGATTCTTTCGGGAACTTTAAGAATGTCTTCAGACTGCATGATCCTGACCAAGGGGCTACGTCATTTTGTAACTACATGTATCCACGATCTTCTCTCAATGAGGTCCTTCTTACCTCTTAAGCATGTCTTAAGCTGAGAATTCATCTCATCAAGAACGATTAAAAAAGGAAATCGACCGGTTCAGCGGAATACGAAGCGCTCATCCACGCTCTTGCGGTCGATTGGCTCTCAGTCTTTTCCAGAGACAAAACGGCGAAGGATTCGCCCGAGAAGGAGTCCCGCAAGCGAGAGCGCCAGACCGACCGGCAGCATGATCCATTCGGGCGGCGTCGGGTGCGAAAAGGCGGCCATGTTGGCGAGACGAAAGGTAAAAAAATGGCTCTGTTAGAGCAAAGTGTTGATTTTAGAGTGGGGTAGCCGTACATTGACCTCAAGGAGGTGCGATTATGGCGAACCTCACCTGAGACCAAGTGTTGCAGGCCTTACGAGCCCTTAGTGAAACTGACCGTCCCTACGTTCTGGCACAGTTGGCGAGCTCCGTATCAACGGCCAGGGAGGCAAGCCCGGGGGCAGCGGTGCAGACGACAGCAGGCCCTGTGGAAACGACACCTGATGGGTTGAGCGAGCTCCACAAGGAATTGGCCTCGTACCGTTTTGCGCAAGGTCGATTCTGTCCGCACTGCCAAAGTCACGAGATCGTGAGGTTTGGCAAGACTCCCCAAGGGACGCAACGCTTTCGCTGCAAGGACTGCGGGAAAACTTTCACGGCCACCTCAAAGACCGTGTTTTCCAACGTCAAACGTCCGGAGCTCATTGACGTGTACCTCGCCTGCATGGAGAATCACCTGTCGTTGAGAAAGGCCGCCAAAGTGTGCGGCATTGCGCTCTCGGCCTCATTCGCATTGCGCCATCGGATCCTCGACACACTCAGCGCGGGAATGCCAAAGACGGTTGTGGACGGCATCACTGAGGCCGACGAGACCTATTTGGAGCTCTCCTTCAAAGGCAATCACAGCCGTAGTCAGTTCAAAATACCGCGTGACACGCACAAACGTGGTCACAGCTCCGTTCAGCGTGGTCATTCGCTCAACAAAGTATGTGTGGTCACGGGAATCGATCGCGAGTCCGACACCGTTTCCGTTGTTTCAAACTTGGGTGTCCCCACCAAGCGTGATATCCAAGACGCATTGACGGGAGGGGTTGAACCCAAGACGGTGCTCTGCACTGATATGAGCTCTTCGTACCAACAGTTCGCAAAACAGGCTGAGCTGTCGCTGATTCGCCTGAAGGGAGGCAAGGTTAAGCGCGGGATCTACCACATACAGAACGTCAACCAGTACCACCGCTCGATTAAGGAGTTTCTTCGCCCCTTCCATGGTGTTGCCACGAAGTATCTCAGCAACTACTTGACCTGGCACCGGCTCTTTGCGTTCCGCGTTGGCAAGCGCCAGCCCATTGAAGAAGCCTCACGGCTTCTTGATAGCGAAACTTGCCCGACCGTTACGCGTACGCTGTCCGAGCGCCCCGCCATACCGATCAGCTCGACGACTCAACGTCCGAAACTGAACGAGTTGATGAAGCAGATGGTCGAGAAGGAACGGTACGCTCGAGCACACCTCAAGAAGAACGTAAAGCCGACGACGAAGTCGACCCCCGACTGGGACTCCCCGACTCCCGAGCTGTTTGAGGACGTCCCCTTCTAAAATCAACACTTTGCTCTAACAGAGCCAAAAAAATCGCAGAGGATGTAGCCCGCTGCCAAAGCGATCGGGAGCATCCGCAGCGACCGGAGGGACGGAGCATTCCATGCTGCTGCGGTCGAAATGCCGACGATCGCAGCGGGATGCAGAAGATAGAGGTGCAAAAGCGTGAACCCGAGCGCGTCGGAGGCGCTTCCAAAGCACCAGAAGGAGACTACGGAAAACGTCCAGACGGTCGGATAGGCGAGAAAAAGAGCCTTTTCCTTTCCGGTCATTTTCAATCTCCCTAAATGTCAGGTCGTCAATGAACGGTTCGGGCACTTTCGTCCGCCCGGCATTCGCGTCCGTGCGGATCGGAAACGTGCGGATGCCCAACCGGATGTGCGGCGTCGTTGCGCGCCGATCCGGCGCCGCGGAGTCGGCCGCTACAGAATACCTTTTGCGGATAAGGATGGGAAGCCGCACGGCGAAACGACCCGGAACGCCAAACGTCACTCTCTTGCGTGCGCCCTCTCCCAATCTCAATCGGTCGTCTCGCCGACGGATCGGAGCGCCGCCGACAAAAAACGGCCGCGAACCGAAGCCGCGACCGTTTTCCTCTCTCTTTCCTTCGGGCGTCACACCTGCGTGTAGGCGAAGAACGGCGCCGTATAGGAGGGTCCGAGCCCGCCCGCCTTGTCCTTGAAGCCCGAGATCATCGTGCGGAACCACCGCCCTTCAATGAAGCACATCACCATCTGGGCGCGGGCGTCCTCGTTGAAGTGCATCGGAAGAAGCCCCGACTCCATCGCCGCGCGGTATTCGAGGCGAATCCGGGTCTCGAGCGTCTTGAGGAGTTCGAGCATGCGGCGGCGCAACTTCAGGTCCTCCATCAGCTGGTCCTGACAGAGAAGAATTCGGCAGAGACCGGGATTGGCGTCGACGAACTCGAGGAGCACGTTCACCATCTGCTGCACGTGCACGAGGGGCGACGTCGTCTTGTCGTCGCGGATCTTGCCGAAGAGGTCGAGAAGCGTCGTCTCGACGAAGTCCACCACGGACGAAAAGATCGCCGACTTGTTGCGGTAGTTGCGGTAGATCGCCGCCTCGCTGATGCCGACCTTCTCCGCGATGCGCGACATCGACACCTGCTTGTAGTCGTCCTCCTGGAGCATTTCCAGGACCACCTGCAGGATCTGCGTGCGGCGGTCGAGCTTCGTGCGGCGGACCAGTTTCTTGTAGACGGTCTTGCGTTCGCTCTTCTGAACGATCTCGTCGAGATCGGGGTACTGAACGGCGTTTTCGAGCATTTTGAGTTCCGGTGTTGTTCTTCTGACGGCGCCCCGAACGGAGCGCGAAACGGGAACATTCTACCGACTTGACCGCGTTTTGTGGGACCTGCGGGAGGGGGCGTTTTGGCGAAACGCGTGTTTTGAAAACGCTTCGGCCGGCGCCCGGATGAAGCTTGAAAAGCCCGGCGAAACGGGAGGGGGCGGCGGCATCTGCAAAGAATCGTGTCGGCGGACAAATATCGAAACACCGCTTTACGTCACGATGCCGTGACGACGTTCCCCGCAGGGGAAAACCGTGCTATCGTCATTGTACGAGATTGGGGAGTGCATTCTCTCCATTGACAAATCCAGTCCCAAGAGAAGACGGAAAACAACCATGCGCAACAAAATTCTTCCCCTGACCCTTCTCATGAGCGCCGTGCTCGTCACCGGATGCGCCGCCAACGGCGGTCATCAGTACCGCGCCGACGTCTACAATCCGAGCGCCGTCAACCGCGCCCAGGAAGTGCGGACGGTCGAGATCATCGCGATTCAGCCCGCTCAGGTCGTGGTCGACAATTCCGACAACCGCCGCGATTCGCAGGCGGTCGGGGCCATCCTCGGCGCCATCGCCGGCGCCGCGATCGGCAATCACGGCAATCACTCCACGTCCTCGCGCGTTTTGGGCGGCCTCGCCGGCGGCGCCGTGGGCGGCATCGCCGGCAGCGCTCTTTCCGACCGTCAGGAATACGTCAACGGCGTGCAGCTCGTCTATCGACTCCCCGACGGCCGCATGATGCAGTCGACCCAGGTGGGCGAAATGTGCGAATTCCGTACGGGCACGGCCATCATGGCCTCGGGCCGCAGCGGCGAAACCCGCATCCAGCCCAACAACCCCTACGGCTGCAACCGCTGATTTTGAAGATCGAGGAAAACCGCAATGGTGAAGAACATTCTTAAGACGGGCGGCGTCGCCCTCGCGGGCGCCGCGTTGCTCGCGGGCTGCCAGTCTACCGAACCCACCCGCGCCCAAATGGACGCCGCGGCCTATCAGTCGATGCAGAACATCGAGGTCGTCCGTCAGACCGAAACCGCCTATCAGGAAAAACTTGAGAAGCAGGCAGCCGACGAAGCGGCCGCCAAGGCCAAGGCCGACCGCGCCCGCGCGAACGCCAACGCCAAGGCTTCGAAAGCCAGGGCCGAAAAGCAAAAGAAGATCGACGCCTACAACGCCCGCATGAAGGAAATCGAGCTCGAACTCAAGGAACTCGATCTTCTCGAGCGCCGCGCCGCATCGGAAAGCCGCACGCTCGAATCGAACGTGAAGGCCGAAAAGGCCCGCCAAGAGCTTGAACGTCTGAAAAACGAAGTCCGCGCGCTCGAAAACGAGGCGGCTCCGCACACGACGTCGCTCTGAATCTTCTTGCATGCCGCAGAATGCCGACATCCCTCCCCGGGGCGTCGGCATTTTGTTTACCCGCCCCTCGGCCCCAAGGGTTTCGATCGGCTCGATAGTCTTCCTTTTTCGGCAGGCGTTCGATTTTGCGAATCGCTCTCAACATAAAGAGATTCGGAAGCAAAGCCCGTCGACCTTGATTCATTCTTGCGCAAGGCCGAAGAGGCTTCTTTCCTTGCCCGGATTTCTGAGAGGCATTCTCATCACGAATTCTTTGCAAAGCTTTTCCGAGAGGGCTTTGCGGGAAAAATCCGCCTTTCTTTTGCGGCAATACTCTCTACAATGTGGGCAACGCGAATACCCGCAACGATTAGAGGAGACCCGACGTTGACGAAACATCTGCACGCGGATCGGCGCGTACCGATCGACACCGACAATTTCGCGATCGAGCGCATTGAAGAAAAGTGCGTTCTCTGCGGCCTCTGCAAGACCGTCTGCCGCGACTACATCGGCGTGGAGGGGCGCTACGATCTCGCGAAGACCGGCGACCGCGCGATCTGCATCAACTGCGGTCAGTGCGCGAACGTTTGTCCCGTAGACTCGATCGTCGAAAAGAGCGAAGTCGCGGCCGTGGAAGCCGCCCTTGCCGATCCGGAAGTCACGGTCGTTTTCTCGACCTCCCCCTCCGTGCGCGTGGGACTCGGCGAAGCCTTCGGACTCACGGACGGCACTTTCGTCGAAGGCCGCATGGTGGCCCTTCTGCGCGCGCTCGGCGCCGACTACGTGCTCGACACGAACTTCGCCGCCGACCTCACGATCGTTGAGGAGGCGAGCGAATTGGTCGAGCGCATCGTGAAGAAAACGGCTCCCCTGCCGCAGTTCACGAGCTGCTGCCCCGCCTGGGTGCGATACGCCGAACTCTTCCACCCCGAAGTCCTTCCCCACATCTCGTCGGCGAAGAGCCCGATCGGAATGCAGGGCCCCGTCGTGAAGTCCTACTTCGCGGAAAAGAAGGGCTTGGATCCCAAGAAGATCTTCCACGTCGCGGTCACGCCCTGCACGGCGAAGAAGTATGAAATCCGCCGTCCGGAAATGAACGCCGCGGGCCGCCGCATCGGCTCGCCTGAAATGCGCGACACCGACGCCGTCGTCACGACGCGCGAACTCGCCGCCTGGGCGAAAGCCCGAGCGATCGACTTCGCGGCGCTCGAACCCTGCGGCTTTGATCATCCGTTGGGCGAAGCCTCGGGCGCGGGCGTCATCTTCGGCAACACGGGCGGCGTCATGGAAGCCGCGCTTCGCACGGCCTACCGCTACGTGACGGGCGAAGAAGCCCCCGCGGAACTCCTCTCCTTCACCCCGGTGCGCGGCCTTGAAGGCGACATGAAGGAGGCGACCGTGCGCATGGGCGACATCGACGTGCGCGTCGCCGTCCTCTACGGCACGGCCCGCGCGGGCGAACTTCTCGAACGGATGAAGAAGGAAGGCGGCCTGCCCTACCACTTCGTCGAAGTCATGACCTGTCCGGGCGGCTGCATCGGCGGGGGCGGTCAGCCCAAGCACATGGGCGACGCCGCGCAGAACGCCGCGCGCTCGGCCCGCATCGCGTCCCTTTACAAGCGCGACGGTGAACTCACGCTTCGCCGCTCGCACGAAAATCCCGAAATCCTGCGTCTCTACGAAGAGTTCTTCGGAGAACCCCTCTCCGAAACCGCTCACGAGATGCTTCACACTCACTACCACAACGCCTCTGGCGAATTAGGAGACTCTAAAATGTCGTATCGTTGCAAAGTTTGCGGCTACATCTATGAAGGCGACGAACTTCCCGCTGACTACATCTGCCCGCTCTGCCACAAGGACGCTTCCTTCTTTGAAGAAGTGAAGGCCGCTCCCGCCGCCTGCGGCAACAAGCTCGCCGGCACGAAGACCGAAGCCAACCTCAAGGCCGCCTTCGCCGGTGAAAGCCAGGCCCGCAACAAGTACACGTACTTCGCCGAAGTGGCCCGCCGCGAAGGCTACGAACAGCTCGCCGAAATCTTCCTGACGACGGCCCGCAACGAACAGGAACACGCCCGCCTCTGGTTCGACGCTCTGGGCGGCATCCAGGGTACGGCCGCCAACCTCAAGGCCGCCGCGGAAGGCGAAAACTACGAATGGACCGACATGTACAAGACCTTTGCGGAAGAAGCCGAAGCCGAAGGCTTTACGGAAATCGCCGCGAAGTTCCGCCTGGTCGGCGACATCGAACGCGCCCACGAAGCCCGCTACCTCAAGCTTCTGAAGAACGTCGAAATGCAGCAGGTCTTTGAAAAGGCCGGCGAATGCATGTGGGAATGCCGCATCTGCGGTCACCTCGTCGTCGGCCGCAAGGCGCCGGAAGTCTGCCCCGTCTGCGGTTACTCCCAGGCCTACTTCGAAGTCCGCAAGGAAAACTATTGATCGGAGGCGCAACGATCATGTGGGGCGCAGATCCCTCCTGAATCGTTAGCCACGGTACTTACGCATCGCCGTCCTTCTCAAGCAGAGGGGCGGCGATTTGATTTCAGCACGTTGTCCGATTACCATTCATCCACGGGCAGCTCAATTCATTTATCGAGCAGGAACGCCCTTGCATACAACTCGGACACACCGCGCTTTGCGGCGTGGAGAATCTCAGCTTCTTCAACTCAGTGGTTCGGCGGGCTTTCCAACCATCGCTCTTTTTTCCCCCCGCACGCGACCGCTCAAATTTCATTGAGCAGGCGTGCTGTTGGCGTGCTCGGCATGAAGTCATGCAGAGATCATGGTACTGCCTGAATGGCGGGCGGGAAAGGTCGAGGATTATGGAGGCCATTCCGAAAGTCACCAAAATAATCCGCGAAACTCCCCGGAGAACGGCCACCTCTCTTACGGATGCGTTCAAAATATCCAGGGCTGAGTTTGGGCGGCCAGCTTCGCCCAAACGCCTTCGCTGAATTACGAACCTCTTCGGCAATGAAATCGCCCTCCCGACCATAGGCTGTCGAGAGGGCGAACTGCTTGCTTGAGCTCCGAAGAACTTACAAGGTCTCAGGATTAGAAGCGATACACGGCGTTGAAGTTGAGCGAGTGATCGTCGCGATCCTTCGAGCTCGTACCGTACCGATAGTCGAGGCCGAGACCGAAGTTGCCGTATTCGGCCGACACGCCCAGCGTCGTACGGAAGACCGAACTGTCGATGATGTCGGCATGGCTGTCGACACCGAGCACCGAGTAGCCAACATCCTTGTCACCCAGCTGCGGAACAAGCGAAAGATCCAAAGCAGGCTTCACCTTCCATCCAGCGGCTTCGAAGTCCGCAGCCATCGTCACGCCGACCGGCATTTCGATGAGGTTGAGCGTGTCGTGTTCGACAATCCCCATGTCGTCCAGATCAACGTGGGTGTAGCGCAGACCCACATGCGGCGTCACGGAGAATACGTCGCCCTTCCATGCGCGGATGTCGGCACGAGTTCCGATCGTCCACACATCGGCATCGATCGAGTCGTCGAAGCGGCCCGCGACATGATTCGTTGAAAGGTCATTTTCAACCTTGGTGTATCCGACGTCGATACCGAGCGTCATGCGTTCGATTTCCTTCGACGCGTAGAGGCTGAAACCGTAGAAATCGGAGTCGACGTCCGTGTCGGTCATACCGCCAGTGGCGTTGCCGTCAGCCGTACCAATCGTGAAGACACCGCCCAAGCGGTAGCCGCAGGAGGCCGTCCAGTCAAAGCCGATCTGACCTCCGTAAATATCGGCATCATACCCGTAACCCTCGTCGTAGACGGAGTCAGCGGCCCCCTGGTTGTAGAACACATTGGCCCAGGCACCGCCGCCCTGAACGATCGGCATCATGTTGCGTTTTTCCACGCCTTCGTTGATGAGACGTTGCGCATCATAGGCAATCGAATAGGCCGTCAAACCGCGAGCGGCAGCCGTATCAATCTGGTCGTCAAGCGTGTCAACGTAATCCCGCAGTTCGGCTTCTTCTGCCGCATTATTCGTCGTACCCACGTCTGCGTATTCGGCGAGCAACACCGCCGTAAGGTCGTCGCGATGACGGTTCGAACCGCTGATCAGTTCATAGGCCGCATCAAAGTAGGCACCTTCGGCAACAGGCCCCGTAATCTGGTCCTTTTCCGTCATGGCGGCATTGAACTTGCCATCCTTGAATTCACCTGTCAAGAAGACATTGTCTTTGCTGCTCACAAAGGTACCATTGCCCGTAACCTCTTCCACTCCAAGGATTTCGGCCGCGGTCTTTCCGTTCTCAGCCATGGTGAGGCCGAAGAATTCCACTGTACCGTTGTTGGTGAAAGAAGCATTTTCACCCGTGAGTTCGATCTTGGCATTACCTCCGGCGTAGTAACCCAACGTATGGTTCTGGTCCACAGTAACCGCATTGGCCGTGATCGTACCTCCGTAGACGTCAAAATCGTCGAAGGCAACCAACGTACGGTTATCCTTGGCAGTTTCTTTCCCCGTCACTTGGAAGTCGTCCGTCGCAATTGCGCCGCTATCAAGCGATCCGGCCATTCGGCCGATCAAATGCGCCCCCTTGCCGAGGTTAAGCGTACCGCCGTCCATAAGGAATTCCCCATCGGTGAACGTAGAGGAGGAGTTTCCCGTTTCCGTCACGGGTTTGCCGGCGGCATTCAGTTCTTTTTCAGAAAGAAGGTAGAGCTTCTTGCCTTCGTCAACGGTGATGCTGCCGCCCGTGAAATTCACTTCGCGGGACATGATGTACGAAGTACCCTTCACTTCCACATCGGTGCCGGCGAGTTCGAGAGCTTGATAGTGTGTGCCGCCTTCAACCCCATACGAACCTTGGGTCATCGTCGTCACAACGGCTGCATTGTCGTCCATTCCATTGAGGACGAGCTTGCCGCCTGTAAACATCATGGGACGATAGGGGGCTTCTGTCGTGCCGCTGTTGGCTGACACCTTAGTTTGAACAGGATCGGACGAGAAAACCTGAACATTCCG
>OGIO01001172.1_pt1 | contig 23927 bp, 18 predicted proteins | sample 1571841 | NCBI WGS metagenome assembly OGIO01 (sample SAMEA2582111, study PRJEB24529) | metagenome | biome: Human gut stool | place: China | collected 2011
TATGGCAGAGAGAATTTGAAGAAATGTTTCCATTTGAAGAAACTGAAGACCAGCTGCAGGCGATAGAAGATACGAAACATGATATGGAGAGCCATAAAATCATGGACAGGTTGATCTGTGGGGATGTCGGATTTGGCAAAACAGAGATTGCTATACGCGCGGCATTCAAAGCAGTCCAGGAAGGAAAACAGGTGGTATATCTTGTGCCTACAACAATACTGGCACAGCAGCATTATAATAATTTTGTACAGCGTATGAAAGAATTTCCGGTACGTGTTGATCTATTGTGCAGGTTTAGAACCAGTACAGAACAGAAAAAAACAATAGAGGATCTGAAAAAAGGGCTGGTAGATATTGTAATTGGAACACATCGTGTGTTGTCAAAGGATGTACAATATAAAGATTTGGGGCTTTTGATCATTGACGAAGAACAGCGTTTTGGAGTGACACATAAAGAAAAAATAAAAAAATTGCGTGAAAATATTGATGTATTGACGCTGACAGCAACACCGATCCCGAGGACACTTCATATGAGTTTGATCGGAATACGTGATATGAGCGTGCTAGAAGAGGCTCCGATGGATCGTATGCCGATTCAGACTTATGTAATGGAATATAATGATGAGATGGTAAGAGAAGCCATCGAACGCGAGCTTGCCAGAAATGGACAAGTATATTATGTATACAATCGTGTCAGTGATATTGCGGATGTGGCAGATAAGGTACAAAAATTGGTTCCGGATGCGAATGTAATGTTTGCACATGGGCAAATGAATGAACGTCAATTAGAAGATATTATGTATGACTTTATCAATGGTGAGATTGATGTGTTGATTTCAACAACGATCATAGAGACCGGTCTGGATATTTCAAATGCGAATACCATGATCATCCATGATGCTGACCGGCTTGGACTATCTCAGTTGTATCAGCTGAGAGGAAGAGTTGGAAGATCCAATCGAATGGCATATGCATTTTTGTTATATAGAAGAGATAAATTGTTAAAAGAAGTGGCAGAAAAGCGATTGGCAGCAATCCGGGAATTTACAGAACTTGGTTCAGGATTTAAGATTGCAATGCGTGATCTTGAAATCCGTGGTGCAGGAAACCTGCTTGGTGCAGAGCAGCATGGACATATGGAAGCGGTTGGCTATGATTTATATTGCAAGATGCTTAATGAAGCGGTTAAGCAGGAAAAAGGTGAGATGGACGAAGATATTTTCAATACAACGATAGATCTGAATGTGGATGCCTATATTCCGGATAGTTATATTTCAAATGAATTTCAGAAGCTGGATATTTACAAACGAATCGCAAGTATTGAAAATGAAGAAGAAATGGATGATATGCTTGAAGAGCTGATTGACCGTTTTGGAGATGTTCCGAGAAAGGTGCAGCAGCTATTGCATATTGCGCTGCTTAAAGCACTCGCACATTCTGTTTATGTGACAGCAGTAGAACAGAAAACTGATACAATTAAGATTGTAATGTATGAAAAAGCAAAGGTGGATCCAAAGAAGATACCGGGCTTGTTGAAAATGTATCATGGAAATTTGGTGTTAAAGGCAGAGACAACGCCATATTTTCTCTATCAGAAAAAGGGAAAGAATAAAAAGGAAAAAAGCGAAGATGTTCTTGAACTTGTGAAAAAGCTGTTAAATGATATAAAAACCTTGTTAGAAATATAAAAACAGATTATAATGATTGAAGTTGACCGGCTCAGTTTGAGCGTGGCGGAAGAGAAGAAAGCTTCTTTTTAGGATGCGGAGAAAATGAAGGGAGAACGGACAGAAAATATGAATCAGTGGAAAAAAAGAGTGACTGCTCTGGGACTGGCAGGTATGTTAGCTGTTACTGGTCTGACAGGATGCGGCTCTATGAATAATGATGACGTTGTTGCAACAGTAGGAGAAAGCGAAATAAAATTAGGTGTGGCAAATTTCTATGCGAGAATGCAGCAGGCACAGTATGAAACTTATTACGCAGGTATGATGGGAACGACAGGTGAAGAACTGTGGGCAAAGGAAACAGATGGTAAGACATATGAGCAGTCAGTTAAAAGTGATATGATTAAGTCATTGGAGAATATATATATTTTGGAGCAGCATGCTTCAGAGTATGAGGTGGTACTTAGCGAGGATGAAAAGAAAGCAATCGATAAGGCGGCAGAGGAATTTGATGAGAATAATGCACTTGAAGACAAAGAGGCAGTCTCAGGGTATAATAAGTATGTCAAGAAAGTTCTGGAGCTTTTAACAATTCAGAGTAAGATGGAAGATGCGATGACAGCGGATGTGGATACAGAGGTGTCAGATGATGAGGCAGCTCAGAAAGCTATGAAATATGTATTTTATAGTTATACAAAGGATGAGAACGATTCGACATCAACAATGAGTGAGACAGAAAAGACAGAAGTGAAGAAAAAGGCAACAGATTTTGCGGAAAAATTGAAGAATAGTGATACAAAGGATATTGATGCCGTAGCGAATGAAGCTGGCATGGAAGTACAGACTGCTACATTTGATTCAGAATCTACTTCTCCGAATGCAGATTTAGTGAAGGCAGCAGATGCTCTTACAGCAGAAGGCGACGTAACAGATGCGATTGAGACGGATTCTGGTATATATGTTGCAAAAGTGACAAGCTTTCTGGATCGTACTGCAACAGACGCAAAGAAGCAGTCAATTGTAGAAGAGAGAAAGAAGGATCAATATGATGATCTTTTGAAAAAATGGAGAAAGAAAACAGATATTAATCTGAATAAACGTGTATGGAAGAAAGTGGATTTCCAGAAACAGGGTGTGACAGTAAAAGATACATCAGGTAATACAGAAGAGAGTGCAGAGTAAATGAAACATAAAAAGAGGATGAAAGCAAAAAATACTTTCATCCTCTTTTTATGTTTAAATCAGGCAAAGAAGATAAATGCTTGTGCAAAATGTAACTTGCTTGATTTAAGATATTAAATGTATTCCAGTCTTTCAAAATATTGCATAAGGATATCGGCACAGTGATCAACACCTAATTCACTTGTGTCAAGAATCATGTGGTAGTCATTGACATCGCCCCATGTTTTACCGGTATGTTCATAATAATAGGCGGCACGCTGTTCGTCTGTCTTTTCGACCCTTTCTTTGGCAGCATCATAAGAAAGATTCTCTAGTTTCATGATTCGATGGATACGATCCTCTTTTGCAGCGCAAACATAAATGTTTAAAACATTCATGCGGTCTTTTAAGATATCGGAGGCACATCGACCAAGTATAATACAAGGTTTCTCAGCAAGCTTACGAATTGCATCAGCCTCTGTTTCATATTCATGTTCTCCTAATTTCTGCTCAATATATGCTTTGTCATATACCGGAATATCCAGGCGCTTTGACAGTTCATTTGCAATGACGCTTGCACCGGTTCCGAAACGTCGACTCATTGTAATCACTAATTTCATAATGCATTCCTCCTTTGTATTTTTCCATTATAACACTTATTTGCAAAGGATTCACTAAAAACAAAGTGAAAAAATGATGAAAAATAAAGTGTATGCGTGTATACAATTTAATTCGAAAATATTTTTATACACCATTGCAAGAATGAAAGGGATGATGTTATAATTCATAGTAGCGTCGTGTGCGTAAAAGAATATAAGTAGGTGACGAAGTTGAAAAATAAAATAAAAAGACTTTCAAAAGGGGATTTCCATGTCCCGCAGCCTGACATTATTTTCCCGGAAACAAGGATTATTATGCGTGTCGGAGAAGGCGAAATATATAAAGGCAGTTTTTCATTACAGAACCAGGGAGAGGGGACAATCCGAGGATTGGTATACCCGTCTTCTTTTCGTGTACATTGTGAGGAACAGGGATTTGATGGGAATCCTGTAAATATATCCTATACATATGATGGGACCGGATTGGTGCCGGGGCATGTCGAACATGGAAAGTTCACTATCGTATGTAATGGCGGAGAATATGATATTGCTTTTACAGCAGTAATTGAGAAGCCGTTTGTGATGACTTCTTATGGAAAAGTTCAGAGCTTAGAAGATTTTAAAAAATTAACTTATCGTGATCCGGCAGAAGCGGAAAAATTATTCCGTTCCAGAGATTTTTATGAAATTTTAAAATACGAAGATAAAAGAATCCAGGCACTTTATGACAATATGCGTAAGTGGGAACTGGATCAACAGGCATTGGAAGAATTTTTAGTTGGCTGTAAACAAAAAGAAAAAATTTATCTGACACTGGAAGAAGAGAGTCGAGCTTTTACCTCTATGAAAGAGGCAAGAAAAGAAAAGTTTACATTGAAAAAGAACACTTGGGGACATTTGGATATTGATGTCCGTACAGAGGGTGACTTTTTATATGTAGAACATACAAAGATATCGACAGAAGAATTTTTAGGGAATTCCTATAGAGTAGAGTATTTTATTAGTGCAGAACGTTTACATAAAGGCAGTAACTTTGGCAAGATTATTCTTGAAACGCCATATGAAACATTGTCATATGAAATCATTGTTGAAAAAGATATATGCAGAGATGAAGAGAAGAGAGATGAGACAAGAGAGTATTTGAGTATTCTGAAAGATTATCTTGTATATGAATCAGGCAAGAAAGAGCTGGAAGAATGGACGGAGGATTCTATCCATAAGGCAGAGCGTCTGCGTAAGATGGATGAGAATAATGAATGGTATCTGCTTTTACAGGCACATATTTGTATTATCGGTGGAAAGAAGGAGCAGGCAAGAACGCTGCTTGAATCATACAATTATAACCGATTTGCAATTGGTAAGAATGTGGAACTTAGCTCGTATTATTTATATTTGACTACATTTTTAAGCAATGACACAATCGGACAGAGAAGAGTAGCGGAAGAGCTTGCAAAATCCTATATGAAGCATCCAGACAGCTGGCGCATTTTATGTATGCTGATCAATGTAGATTCTGAATATAAAATCCTCAGTGAGAAGCTTCGTATTTTAGAAAAATTATTTAATACAGAAAAGACAAACAGCCTTATATTTTATCTGGAGGTATTTCGTTGTTATCGTGAAAAGAGTACAAGCTTGAAAAAATTAGGCATGTTTGAAATCCGAGTGCTTTTATTTGCGGCAAAATACGGATTGATGACAAAGGAGCTTGCACTTTATACAGCCAATCTGGCAAGTCAGTCGAAAGCATATGATAAACATTTGTTCCAGACATTGGTGCTGTGCTATAAAGCATATCCGGAAAGTATGATACTGACTTCTATCTGTACCCTTTTGATAAAAGGAAACTGTGTAGGAAAAGAGTATTTTGAGTGGTATGAAAAGGCTGTTGAAGAGGAATTGAAAATCGCACAGCTTTACGAATTTTATATGGAATCAGTGGATGTAGATATGTTTCAGAAGCCATTACCACGATCTGTATATTTGTATTTTTTGCATGGCAATATGCTTGATTACAATAAATGTGCATTTTTGTATGCCAATGTTATTAACTATGAAGATGAGGGCAGTGAAATTTATGCACATTATCGTGAAGAGATGGAATCATTTGCATGGAGACAATTGGAACGCAGACATATTAATGCACATTTAAGAACAATATATAAAAGATTTATTTCAGAAAAAGAACTGAATCCGGAACGTGTGAAGGCATTATATGATATTTGCTATTCTTATGAGGTGAAAACGAAGGTACATAACATAAAATTTATTTATGTCATTGCAGAAGATGGGAAGATTACACAGAGAGTACCATATTCAGAGCAGGGCACACTAATCTGTCTGTATGCAAAATCAGACCGCCTTGTGTGGGAAAATAAAGATGGAAGACATTATACAGATTCTATTCCATATGATAGCAAGCGTATGTTCTATGAACTTCGTTACATGGATGTTTGTAAGCGCTATTTGAATAGTTTGAAAATAAATCAGGAAGAAGAAGCTGTCCCTGAACTGACTTTAGAAATCGTACAGAAAAATGGCGTGGAAAAATACGAAGACAGTGAGATGCTGGCACTTAGCAGTAAAACAATCCGTGAAAATAATTATGCATGCGATGATTTCCTTACATATGTATGTTTCAGACTGTTTAAAAGAGGACAGTATGATAAAGTAATCCTGACATATCTGGCAAATTATTATTGTGGAGCTACGATCGAGATGAAAGAACTCTGGAGAGAAGCAAAGGAATATGAGGTGCATACTCACAAGCTCGGAGAACGAATCCTGACACAGATGCTTTTTTCAGAATCTTTATTTGGCGAGGCTGCCATTTTTGAGGAATATTATGCAGAAGGTGCATATATTGGACTGCAGCAGGCTTATCTGGCATATATGTCGAGAGCGTATGTAGTAGAAAATAGAAAAATCAGTAAGAGTGTGATTGATATTATCTGTAAAGAATTTGAAAAAGGTGAAGAGACAATCGATATCTGTAAGATTGCGGTGCTGAAATATTATGCACAGAAAGAATATGATTCTTCAATGAGAAAAACATTGAAAAAGTTTATGCAGGATTTATGTGGAAAACAGATATATTTCCCATTCTTTATGAATTATGAGAAAGAATGGCTGATTGAACAGCAGCTGTGGGATAAGACATTAATTGAATACAAAGGGCAGAAGGGTAGCAGAGTCATGCTGTATTATCAGTTGCAGAAAGGTGATTCTGAAAATGTGGATTATTCAACAGAAGTATTGACACCAATGTATGAAAATTTATATGTTAAAAAATTTGTCCTGTTTGCCAATGAAAAATTAAAATATTATTTTAAAGAAATAATAGATGGTAATGTATATCGAAGCGAAAAAGCAGAGTGTACAAAAAAAGTGGAACAAGGCGAACGGGGACGTTATGGAAGAATCAATGATATTCTGCTTTTAGATGGAGAAGAACAAGAAGCAAAGATGAAAGAGTATGAGATAGAAGATGCTGTCGCTGCTCATATATTCGGAGAAAATTAAGGAGGCTTATCTGCATGATGCAGGGAAATATAATAGGATACGAAATAAATGAAAAAACCTGCCAGATCAGTTTCTATAATGATCAGCAGTTGGAACCGGAGACATTGGAGTCTGAATCTGATAATTATCAGATTCCGCTGATCATTGGAAAACTTAGAGATACCTGGGCTTATGGAAAAGAGGCTAAAAGACTGGTGTCAATCAGTGAAGGGTTTACTGTGACAAGGCTGCTGGAGAGAAGTCTGGACGGAGAAAAGGTTGAATTTGGAGAAGATACGTATGATGCAGTATGGCTCTTATCAAAGTTCATTCAGATGTCTTTGCAGGCATTCCCTAAAATTGATGGGATTGTCTTTACAGTGCCGGAGTTGACAGAAGAACTGGCAAAGCTATTAAGAGGAATTGCTGTCCGTATGAATATTGATAAACAGCATATTTTTATTCAGGATTATAAAGAAAGTTTTTGTAATTACCTGTTTTATCAGCCAAAAGAATTATGGCAGTATGAAGCAGCACTGTTTTGCTGTGATCGCAATGAAATAAAGGCATATATGCTTAGAAGATTAAAACCGGGACTTGGCGGTGGGAAAACTACATTTGTGACTGTTGACGAGGTCGCAAGCGCACATATGAAAGAATTGGCAGCAGTATATCCGGTTTTAAACGAAGACAAGGCCAGAGAAGCAGATTCTATGTTCTGTAAGTTCATAGAAGGGGTATTTGATAAGAGAATTGTTTCATCTGTGTTTTTGACAGGTGAAGGCTTTGAGAACAACTGGTATCCGAATGCTTTGCGTCTGCTTTGTAATGGACGAAGAGCTTTCATAGGCAATAATCTATATAGTAAAGGTGCTTGCTTTACCTCTTATAGAAAGATGTATATGCAGGTAGAAGATCCGGTTTATTTGTCGGATGGCAAGCTGACAGATCAGATTACACTTAATCTCAGGGTGAATGGTCAGGAGATGTGGTATCCAATCGTATCCTGGGGAGCACAGTGGTACGAGTCAAATAATCAGTGGGAAGTTTTATTGGAAAAGGTAGAGGATATCGAATTGCATATTGAGTCACTTGTTCAAGGAACAGTACGAACAGAAGTAATCCCGATGGATAAATTTCCGAGACGCTCTGAGTATGCGATGCGCCTGATGATTGAAACACTGTTTATGGATGAAAAGACATGTAAGATCATTGTGCGTGATATGGGATTCGGAGAATTTTATCCGGCGACAGATTTTCAGAAAGAGAAGATTATTCATTTAGGAGGCAATGATGGGAAATTTAGTTCTATGTCATGAACAGCATGCAGCACATCCTTATGAGATTTCCAGGATCCACTGCAAAATATATACAATAGAAGAACTGTGCTATTATCTGTGTAATAATCTTTATCTGATCGATTACACCATTATGAATGAGCAATTGTGTAACTGGCTGGACGAAGAATTAGGACTTTCTGCTTTGTCAGAGCAATTGCGAGAGATGATGCAGATGCATGGTTCAGTAGAAAAATTTGTACTGACGATATTAAAGGAATCAAAGATTTACCGTGAAGCACAGATGATACGAATTCAAAATGTTCTGGAACGTCTGAAAAACCAGAAAGACATTGAGCGCCAGAAATTCAAAGGAGATAATCTGCTGGAAAGCGGAGAAATTGAAGAGGCAATCCTTGTTTATCAGGAAATATTAAATGAAGAGCGTGACGAAAGTGTAGAGGATAAGTTTTATGGACAAATCTATGCAGGATTGGGTGCAGCATACGGAAAATTATTCTTATATCAGGAAGCTGCCAAAATGTATGATCATGCGTATAAAATTTGTGAAGATAAAAAATATTTAAAACCATATCTTTATGCATCTTACAAATATATGTCAATGGAAGAATATCATATTTTACTTACAAAACACGCGGATTATGTGGAAGTGAATGCACAGATGCGCCAAGAAGTAGAAGATGTAAAAGCAAAATCATTGTCAGAGAATAACGAAATACAAATTGATGAGTGGAAACGCAAATATCGTAGGAGCAATATATAAGTTATGTGCAGTCAATAATTGACAAGTATCTTAAAATGTGTTACACTGCCTAAGTAATTTAGTGTGGTAAAGCGGTCAATTGATAAAAGAATAACGCAAACCACCGACGCAGGAGGGTGATACAATGAAAAAGAAATTGGCAGTAGTATTGATTGCAGCGTTGACAGTATCAACAATGGCAGTGGGATGCGGAAGCAGTAAAGATTCTTCATCTACAGATACAAAAGAGACAAAAACAGAAAGCACGAAGGATTCAGTATCAAATGGAGGCAATACTTTTACAGTAGGATTTGATGCAGAATATCCACCATATGGATACATGGATGATGACGGAGAATATACAGGTTTTGACTTGGAACTTGCACAGGCAGTATGTGATCTGGAAGGCTGGACACTTGTAAAAAAACCAATCAACTGGGATTCAAAAGATATGGAATTAAATTCTGGTTCTATTGATTGCATCTGGAATGGATTTACAATGAATGGAAGAGAAGATGATTACACATTCTCTACACCATATGTTGATAACAGCCAGGTAATCGTAGTTGCTGAAAATTCAGGAATTGAAAAACTTTCAGATCTTGCAGGAAAGACAGTAGGTGTGCAGGCAGCTTCCGCAGCACTTGATCTTCTGAACAGCGAAGAAGAGGGTGGACAGAAAGCACTGGCAGATACATTCGGTTCTCTTAACGAGTTTGCTGATTACAATACAGCATTTACAGAGCTTCAGGCAGGAGCACTGGATGCACTTGCAATTGATATCGGTGTTGCAAAATATCAGATTAATTCCAGAGGAGACGGATATAAAATCCTGGATGAAACTTTGAATACAGAGCAGTATGCGATTGGATTCAAAAAAGGAAATACAGAGCTTTGCGACAAAGTGAATGCAGATTTAGAGAAACTGGCAGAAGATGGTACAGTTGAAAAACTGGCAGAGAAATATGAAATTGCCGATATGGTAACATTAAAATAATAAGACAAGATGAATGGTGCAGGATGACTATACCCCTCTGAAGAGATTCAGAGGGGCATAGTTTCGTTAGCATATAAATGTAAAAAGCAATGGGGAAGTTTTTTCGCATGAGAGGAGGCAAAATGAGTTTTGAAGTAATGCTGCGTCAGCTTGGCGCAGGGTTTGGACAGACATTTTTAATATTTATTTTAACATTAGTATTTTCGTTGCCGCTTGGAATGGTTGTATATTTCGGTAGGGTAAGCAAATTTAAACCAGTTAGCTGGCTGGTTAAAGTATACATTTCTATTATGAGGGGAACACCGTTGATGCTTCAGCTTTTGGTATGGTATTTCGGACCATATTATTTGTGGGGAATGAACATAGGTGGATACAAATTGACGGCAATCTTATTGGGCTGTTCTTTAAATTATGCAGCATATTTTGCAGAAATTTATCGTTCGGGAATTGAATCAATCCCGAAAGGACAGTATGAGGCAGCAACTTTATTGGGATATTCTAAACAGCAGACATTCTGCAAAATTGTATTGCCACAGGTCGTGAAAATCGTGTTGCCATCAGTGACAAATGAAGTTATAACACTGGTAAAAGATACATCGCTTGTATATTCATTGTCTTATATTGAAATGTTTGCGGTAGCAAAGCAGATTGCGGCGGCTCAGACAACGGTTATGCCGTTCTTTATAGCAGGTGTTTTTTACTATATATTTAACTATGCGGTTGCAGGTGTGATGGAGCTACTTGAAAAGAAATTGAATTACTATCGATAGGAGACGGCAGTATGAAGCTTTTAGAAATGAATCATATAAAAAAGAATTTCGACGGAGTTCAGGTTATTAAAGATATATCCTTATCCGTTGAACAAGGAGAAATACTTGCTATTATTGGGCCATCCGGTTCTGGAAAATCAACATTACTCCGCTGCGCGACAATGTTAGAGACAATAAGCGATGGTGAAATTCTGTATCTGGGGAAAAAGGCGGCCTGGATAGAAAATGGAAAACCAGTATTTCCAAAGAAAGAAGAAAGAAAAGAGATACAGTCCTGCTTTGGACTGGTATTCCAGAATTTTAATTTATTTCCACATTTTTCTGTAATGAAAAATATAACAGATGCGCCGATTAAAGTACAGAAAAGAAAGAAAGAGGAAGTATATAAGGAAGCAAAAGAGCTGCTAAAAAAGATGGGACTGGAGGATAAAGCAGATGCATATCCATATCAGTTATCCGGTGGACAGCAGCAGCGTGTGTCGATCGCAAGAGCTCTGGCAATGAAACCGAAGATGTTGTTTTTTGATGAACCAACATCGGCATTGGATCCGGAACTTACCGGTGAGATTTTGAAAGTTATCAAAAGTCTGGCGTCAGAGCATATGACTATGGTTATTGTTACACATGAAATGAATTTTGCACGGAAAGTTGCAGATAAGATTATTTTTATGGATAAAGGTGTAATTGCAGAGGAAGGAACTCCGGAAGAGGTCTTTGCCTCAGATAATGCCAGAATGAAAGAATTTTTGGGGAAACTGGCAGAAGAATAGCATAGGTCTGACAGAAAATGTGAAAAATTAACCAATATTATTAGGAAGACTTATATATAAAATTTGAAATAAATAATGACTGCGAAGACGGACAAGGCGGGTAGAAATGTTGATTTTCAACCTGCCTTGTATTATAATCATCGTGCAGGTTATTCGGCAAAAACAGGATAAAAATAGATGAAGGAGTTTCATTCATGAGCGAATTTGAAGAAGTAACAACAGGATTGGGTGAAGAGTGTGGTGTCTTTGGTGCTTACGATATGGATGGCGGCGATGTCGCTTCTACAGTTTATTATGGACTGTTTGCATTGCAGCATCGTGGACAGGAAAGCTGTGGAATCGCAGTGACAGATACATATGGAAAGAGAAAGGTCCTTTCCAAAAAAGGATTGGGACATGTCAATGATGTGTTTGACCGTGAGTCTTTGACAGAGCTAAAAGGAAATCTGGGAGTAGGACATGTTCGATACTCTACAGCAGGTGCGACACGCGTCGAGAATGCACAGCCATTGGTTATTAATTATGTAAAAGGAACACTCGCAATAGCACATAATGGTAACTTGACAAATGCAGTTGAATTGAGAAAAGAACTGGAGTACACTGGTGCGATTTTCCAGACGACAATTGATTCGGAAGTAATTGCATACCATATTGCAAGAGAACGTTTGAATACACCTACTGCAGAAATCGCAGTGAGAAATGCAATGAAGAAGATTAAAGGTGCGTATGCACTTGTCATCAGCAGTCCGAGAAAAATGATCGGAGCACGTGATCCTTGGGGATTTAAACCATTGTGCATAGGAAAAAGAGATAATACTTATCTGCTGGCATCTGAAAGTTGTGCAATCGCTGCAGTTGGTGCAGAATTTGTTCGTGATGTAAAACCAGGGGAGATTGTTACTATAACAAAAAATGGTATCTCTTCAGATATGAGCATGGCAATTCCAGAGGAAGAGCAGGCAAGATGTATTTTTGAGTATATTTATTTTGCAAGAACAGATAGTACAATTGACAATGTGAATGTATATCATGCAAGAATCACAGCAGGAAAAGCATTGGCAGAATCATACCCGGTTGAGGCAGACCTTGTAGTAGGTGTTCCGGATTCCGGTCTGGTGGCAGCAAAAGGATATTCTGAAGCATCAGGTATTCCATATGGAATGGCATTTCATAAAAATAGTTATGTAGGCCGTACATTCATTAAACCAACACAGAGTGAAAGAGAGTCAAGTGTTAAGATTAAGCTGAATGTTATAGAAGAAGTAGTAAAAGGAAAAAGAATTGTAATGGTAGATGATTCCATTGTACGTGGAACAACTTGTGCAAATATCATTAAGATGTTAAAAAAGGCCGGAGCAACAGAGGTTCATGTAAGAATCAGTTCACCACCGTTTTTATATCCATGCTATTTTGGAACAGATGTTCCATCTAATGAACAGTTGATCGCACACTCACATACAACAGAGCAAATTCGTGAAATGATCGGAGCAGATTCACTTGGATATATGGAAATTGACAAGCTGAAAGATATGGTTGGAGATTTAAAATATTGTGATGCATGTTTCACAGGAAAATATCCAATCGAGGTTCCGAATGAAGATGTCAGTCATGCATTCGATTGAAGCACTTGACGAGGCTTTTTAATATCTTATATAATAGATTTTAACAGGATAACAACAAAGGAGAATACAATTATGGCAACAGACCGTTATACAAGTCCGCTTTCAGAGCGTTACGCAAGTAAAGAAATGCAGTATATTTTTTCTCAGGACAAGAAATTCAAAACATGGAGAAAGTTATGGATCGCACTTGCAGAGACAGAAAAAGAATTAGGACTCAATATTACTGATGAGCAGATTGAAGAATTAAAAGCACATGCAGAGGATATTAATTATGATGTTGCAAGAGAACGTGAAAAAGTTGTACGTCATGATGTAATGTCACATGTATATGCATATGGCGTACAGTGTCCAAAAGCAAAAGGTATCATCCACCTTGGTGCAACATCATGTTATGTTGGAGATAACACAGATATTATCGTAATGGCAGAGGCTTTAAAACTTGTTCGTACAAAGTTGGTTAATGTAATTGCAGAGCTGGCAAAATTTGCTGATGAGTATAAAGCACAGCCTACACTTGCATTTACTCACTTCCAGCCGGCACAGCCAACAACAGTTGGTAAGAGAGCAACTTTATGGATGCAGGAATTTGAGATGGATTTAGAAGATCTTGAATATGTACTTGAGAGCTTGAAATTGCTTGGTTCAAAGGGAACAACAGGAACACAGGCAAGCTTTTTGGAACTTTTTGACGGAGATCAGGAGACAATCGACAAGATTGATCCGATGATTGCTGAAAAACTTGGATTTAAAGCTTGTTATCCGGTATCAGGTCAGACATATTCACGTAAAGTGGATACAAGAGTGCTCAATGTACTTGCAGGTATTGCGGCAAGTGCACACAAATTCTCAAATGATATCCGTCTTCTTCAGCACTTGAAAGAAGTAGAAGAGCCATTTGAGAAGACGCAGATTGGTTCTTCAGCAATGGCTTATAAGAGAAATCCGATGAGAAGTGAGCGTATCGCATCACTTTCCAGATATGTGATGATCGATGCTTTGAATCCGGCAATCACTTCAGCTACACAGTGGTTTGAGAGAACATTGGATGATTCAGCAAACAAACGTCTCAGTGTACCAGAGGGATTTCTTGCAATTGATGGTATTTTGGATCTGTGCCTGAACGTAGTTGATGGTCTGGTTGTATATCCAAAAGTAATAGAGAAACGTCTGATGGCAGAGCTTCCATTTATGGCAACAGAAAATATCATGATGGATGCAGTAAAAGCAGGCGGAGACAGACAGGAATTACATGAGAGAATCCGTGAATTGTCTATGGAAGCAGGAAGAAATGTAAAAGAAAAAGGTCTGGATAACAATCTGCTTGAACTTATTGCAGCAGATTCAGCGTTCAACCTTTCATTGGAAGACCTTCAGAAGACAATGGAACCATCAAGATATGTAGGACGTGCAAAAGAGCAGGTTGATGCATATTTGAATCGTGTGATTCGTCCATTGTTAGAGAAGAACAAAGAAGTGCTTGGTGTAAAAGCAGAGATTAACGTATAAAGTACAGAACAAAAATACAGCTTTACTGGACATCCTGTTAAGATTTGAAGAAAAAAGCAAAGGAATGTTGCATTTGATTGCAGCGTTCCTTTTTCTTTTATAGAATTTTTCACAATTGGCAAAAAATGTAAATAGCTTTGTCTATAAAATGTTGCCGAATCTATAGAATAAGAGATGGTGAGGGATAACTATGGAAGGATGTTTGGAAATTTATGGATTTTACAGACCAATTATAAAACGTATAATTGTGGGGATGTTGTGTGTTGCTATTTTAACAGGTGCTGTATTTTCAAGAAAAGCTGTAGGAACAAAAGAATATTTAAGTGCAGAAAAGCAAGAAGAAACAGGAAATGATATTGCAGTAAGTAAAATGGAGAAAATTGTTGCAGCAGAATCTCAGGAGATTATAGTAAGTGAGCCGGACAAAACTGTTATGGCAGAGGCGAAAGACAATCTTGCAGAGAAAGAGGAAGCTATAATTGCGGCTGAATCGAAAGTAAATATTGTAGACGTACCAAAGAATACGGTTGTGGATGAAGCAAAAGATGTTATCACAGACGAGCCGAAGGATACGATTGTGAATGAATCAAAAGATGTTATCACAGATGAGCCGAAGGATACGATTGTGAATGAATCAAATAATATTCCGAAAAATGATACGGAAGAAAGTGAGGATGTCAAAACAGATATTGCAGAGACAGCAACGCCATTTTTAATTGATGAAGCCGGAATGCTTTATGGAATCAATGAAGAAATGCTGGATTGTAGAAGTGGTGTATTGGAACTTCCATCAGAAAATTGCATCGGAATCCGCAGTCATGCATTTATAAATGGCTTTACTGATATTTATGAGATTTACATACCATCTAATATCTCAGTGATTGAAACAGGTGCCTTTGATGGGATTGATAATTTATTTGATATTATGGTGGAAGAAGGAAATATAAATTACACCTCAATTGATGGTGTGCTATATGATGAAGAAGAAATAACATTATTAGCATTTCCGGCAGGAAGAACAGGAGGATATATTGTTCCGACACAGACAGAAAGAATTGCAGCCAATGCATTTGCACAGACAGGATTGTCGGTGATTGATATTCGTGACTGTGGAACGCTTTTGATAGAAGATGACAGGGCAGCACAATTGGTGAGATGTGAACAGTAACACTTGAACATTTATCCCACTTGCTTTATAATAGAGCGTGGCTTTAATGTTGCTGTTTGTAAATGTACAAACAGTGATATTTGAATAGAATTATGTTAAAAAACAAGAAGTGGAGAATGAAAAAATGAGTAAGGTAAGAACAAGATTTGCACCAAGCCCAACAGGAAGAATGCATGTTGGAAATCTACGTACAGCACTTTATGCATATTTGATTGCAAAACATGAGGGAGGAGATTTTATCCTTCGTGTAGAAGATACAGACCAGGAAAGATTTGTGGAGGGAGCACTTGATATTATTTATCGTACACTTGCCAAGACAGGTCTTGTACACGATGAAGGTCCGGATAAGGATAAAGGCTATGGCCCATATGTTCAGAGTGAGCGTAACGCACAGGGAATCTATTTAAAATATGCGAAGCAGCTTGTTGAGCAGGGAGATGCATACTATTGTTTCTGTGATAAAGAACGTTTAGAGTCTCTGAAGACATCTGTATCAGAAAATGGAACAGAGATTGTGGTATATGACAAGCATTGTCTGAATTTATCAAAAGAAGAAGTAGAAGCAAACCTGGCAGCAGGAAAATCATGGGTTATTCGTTTGAATGTACCAAATGAAGGAACAACAACATTCCATGACGAGATTTATGGTGATATTACAGTGCCAAATGCAGAATTAGATGATATGATCCTGATTAAGTCAGACGGATATCCAACATACAATTTTGCGAATGTAGTAGATGACCACTTGATGGAGATCACACATGTTGTAAGAGGAAATGAGTACCTTTCTTCTGCACCAAAATATAACAGATTATATGAGGCATTTGGATGGGAAGTACCGATATATGTGCACTGTCCATTAATCACGGATGAGAACCATAAGAAGTTAAGCAAGCGTTGCGGACACTCTTCATATGAGGATTTGATCGACCAGGGATTTATTTCTGAAGCGGTTGTGAATTATGTGGCACTTCTTGGATGGTGTCCAACAGACAATCGTGAGATCTTTAGCTTAGAAGAGCTGGTAGAAGCATTTGACTACAGACATATGAGTAAGTCTCCGGCAGTCTTTGATACTGTGAAATTAAAATGGATGAATGGTGAGTACCTGAAAGCAATGGATGATGATTGTTTCTATGAGATGGCAGAACCATATATCAAAGAAGTTGTCACAAAAGAGTTTGATCTGAGAAAAATCGCAGCACTTGTTAAGTCAAGAATTGAGATTCTGCCTGACATCAAAGATCAGATAGATTTCTTTGAGGAAGTTCCGGAATACGATGTTGCATTGTATACACATAAGAAAATGAAAACAAATCCAGAGAATTCACTGGAATTATTAAAAGAAGTTGTTCCTGTACTGGAAGCTCAGGATGATTTTAGCAACGATGCTTTATTTGAGACATTGAAAGCATTTGCAACGGAAAAGGAATACAAGGTAGGTTATGTAATGTGGCCGATTCGTACTGCAATTTCAGGAAAGCAGAATACACCTGGAGGTGCTACAGAGCTTATGGAGGTTCTTGGAAAAGAAGAATCACTGAGTCGTCTGAAAGCAGGAATTGAAAAACTGTCATAATTCAAATAGCACTTGTAAAAAGATAGATTTGAAAGAGGTAAAGATGAGTTCAGATAGCCACACAGAGAAGCAGATGCCTGTTTCTTATAACGGCGCCACTGGCACGCAGAAAGCCAGACGGACTTCACTTAGTCAGGCACAGAAAAGTGCCGTGCTTCACGGAAAGGGACCATGTCTTGTATTGGCAGGTCCCGGTTCCGGGAAGACAATGACAATTGTAAACAGAATAAAATATCTAATAGAAGAATTACATGTACGACCAGAAGAAATTCTGGTCATTACTTTTACTAAATATGCGGCAACAGAGATGAAATTGCGATTACAGTCCAGTATGGAAGGGAAAAAACTTCCGGTAACAATGGGCACGTTTCACGGAATCTATTATGGTATTTTGAAATGGGCGTATCGGTTCGGACCGGAAAATATTTTATCGGAGGAAGAAAAGTATAAACTGGTCCGTCAGATTGTGAATCATCAGGACGAACTGGAGATTATGGATGAAGAAGATTTTTTGAAAGACGTAATTACCGAGATCGGTGTTGTGAAAAACAATCGTAATCAGATAGATACATACGAATCAAAGAGATGCCGGCCGGATATCTTTCGGAATATTTACCAGGAATACGAAAGAGAGCGGAAGCAGTTAAGAAAAATAGATTTCGATGATATGCTTGTTCTGTGTTATCAGTTGTTTACAAGCCGGCCGGATTTGTTAAAGCTGTGGCAGGAAAAGTTTCAGTATATATTGATTGATGAATTTCAAGATATCAATCAAGTACAGTATGACGTGATTAAAATGCTGGCTGCTCCGCAGAACAATCTTTTTGCTGTAGGTGACGATGACCAGTCCATTTACGGGTTCAGGGGTGCGGATGCGAAGCTGATGTTTCAATTTCAAAAAGACTATCCGGAAGCAAAACAGATTTTACTGGATATTAATTACCGGTCAACAGCCAATATTGTGAAAAATGCGTTGAAAGTAATTGAGCATAATGAGGTGCGCTTTGATAAGGCAATTAAGACGAAGAAGAAAGCCGGAAAGAGTCTGCATGTACAGGAAGTAAGGGATTCTGAAGAAGAGAGCAGATACATTGCAGAAGAAATCGCATCGAGAATAGCAGAAGGTGTTTTGGCAGAACAGATTGCTGTGTTATACCGAGTACATACAGATGCGAGAGCTTTAGTGGAAAAGTTGATTGACGGTAAGATTCCTTTTCAAATGAAAGAACACATGCCAAATTTATATCAGCATTTTATTGCAAAAGATATCCAGGCATATTTTCGTATAGCGCTTGGTAAATTGACGAGGGCAGATTTCTTACAGATCATGAATCGACCAAAACGTTATATCAGCAGGGACAGTGTTTCGGGAAAAGAAAAAAGTCTTTATGATGATGTACGGAAATTCTACAAAGATAAAGCCTGGATGATAGATCGTATAGACCAGATGGAATGGGATATTAAGATGCTTGGAAAGATGGCCCCTTATGCAGCAATTCAATATTTGCGAAAACGAATCGGATACGATGAATTCTTAAGAGAATACGCAACACAGCATCAGATGCAAAAAAGTGATCTGTTTGACGTACTTTCTGAGATTGAAGAAGCAGCAAAACCATATGAGACTTTACAGGAATGGTTTACCCATATTGAAGAATATAGTATCGCATTGAAAATGAAAGAGCAAAAGAGTGGAGAAAATCGACGAGGGATTCATTTAATGACGATGCATGCGTCAAAAGGACTGGAATTTGATACCGTATATCTGATTCACACAAATGAAGGGTGTATTCCTTATAAACGTGCGTTAGAAGAAAATGGGCTGGAAGAAGAAAGAAGACTGTTTTATGTTGCAATGACCAGAGCGAAAGAAGTCTTAAAGATCAGTTATGTAAAAAATAAAAACGGAAAGGAAATCAGTCCTTCCCGTTTTGTTGAAGAATTATTCGAGGGAGTCTAATCCAAGTGCATCCAGATCGAGTGCCTCGTACTCCATAGTATCGAGCCATTCATCATATGCGTCACAGACTGCTTCGTATTCTTCATCATCTTCGATGGATTCCAGTCCAGGTTCTCCGTCCGCATCCTGTGTGTAGCGGTAGATGTATACAGGGCTTTCTTCGCCGCCTTCTTCATCCGGTGGAAGAAGTGCAATGTATTGCTGTTCATTTACATCCAATACACATAAAATCTGACATTCAATTGTTTCATCATTGTCTAAATACAGGGTTACAGTACCCAATTCATTCTGTTCCATAAGAGTCTCCTTTTTGAAGTATTGACAATATTTATCTAGATTTACTTTAACAAAGATAAAGATGAAACGCAAGAAGAAGATGAAAACGAATTGACAAACGATGAAAAAAAGTTAGAATAGAATCAGTGAATTTGAATTATTGCAGGAGGAGATTGAAGTTGAAGAAACGTATATTTACGATATTGATGGCAGTCATGATGATAACATTACTTTTAGCAGGTTGTAAAAAAACTGCAGGAACACCACAGGATAATACAACAAAAGAGACAGAAGAGGCAAAGGCAAAAGAAGCTCAGGAAGAAGCACAAGAAGAGGAAGAAGCAGGGCTTCTGTTTGGATATAGTTGTATCAATTTAGATAATCCATATTTCCAGGCACTGGAAAAGGCGATAGAGACATCTATCGGAGAAGATGTTCGAATTGTGTCTATGGGAGCTGAGAACGATGCTCAGAAACAGAATCAGCAGATACAGGAAATGATTGATATGGGAGTAGATGCAGTATTTTTGAGCCCGGTAGACTGGGAACAGATTGAGAGTGCACTGGAAGCATTGAAAGAAGCAGGCATTCCGGTTATCAATCTGGATACACAGGTGAAAAACTCTGATCTTACGGCAGCATTTATAGGATCAGATAATAAAAATGCAGGATATGTGTGCGGAAAAGATTTGAAGGAAAAATGTCCGGATGGAGGAAAAATCCTGATTTTTGAAAATAAAGGTATCAACTCTGTAAATGAACGAATTACAGGATTTGAACAAGCTATTTCCAATGCGGGATTTGAAGTGTTGAATCGTGTTGATGTGAATGGAGAAAAGAAAAAAGCATATGAACAGATGAAGAGTTTTTTGAAACAATATCCGGAAATCAATGCAGTCATGTGTGGAACGGATGAAGTTGCATTGGGAGTACTTCAGGCGGTGAATGAGGCAGGACGTAAGGATATTTATATTTATGGAGCTGACGGCTGTCCGGAAGCAAAGGAAGAAATTGCAAAAGAAGGAAGTGCATTTGTGGGAACAGGAGCACAGTCACCGATTAATATCGGAAAAGATGCTGCAAAAACAGTTATGGCAGTACTGGAAGATAAAGATTATGAAGAAGAGATACGAGAGGAAACATTTATCATTAATAAAGATAATGTAGAACTATATGGAACAAATGGCTGGCAGTAGGAGGACATCAGAATGAGGAGAGTGGAAGGAACACCACAGCCACTGGGGGCAACATCGTACCCTGATTATACAAATTTTGCGGTATCAGTACCGACAGGAAAAACATGTCGTTTATTGATCTATCAGAAAGGAAAAGCAGAACCGGTACAAGCATTTGATATGTTGGAAGAAGAGGGTCTTGGAGAAGTGCGATATCTTGGTCTGGAAGGATTTCGTGCAGACAGACAGGAATACAATTTTGAAATAGATAAACAGGTTTGTATAGATCCTTATGTAAGAGAAGTTTCGCGAACAAAACGTTTTGGAGAAAAACCAAATCCGCAGAAACACGAAATCCGTGGGCGGGTTCCGGAAACAGCGTATGACTGGGAACAAGATCATCATTTAAAATTACCATTGAATGAAGTGATAGCATATAGTTTACATATAAGAGGATTTACAAAACACAGCTCATCAAAGGTAAAACACAAAGGTACATTTTTAGGAGTAATCGAGAAGATACCGTATTTGAAGTCTCTTGGCGTAAATCAAATTCAGTGTATGCCGATTTATGAGTTTTCAGAGATTGTCGGACATAAGACAAATTACTGGGGATATGGAAAGGGATATTATTTTGCTCCAAAGCCGTCTTACAGTGCTTCAGGGCATGCGTGTCGTGAATTGAAGGATATGGTGAAAGCATGTCATAAAGCAGGTATTGAAGTGGTGGTAGAGATGCCATTTACACCGGAGATACTGCCGCAGATGGCAATTGAATGTCTGAAATATTATATGCTGGAATATCATATAGATGGGTTTGTACTCAATCCATATAATGCTCCGTGGGAAAGTATGAAGCAAGATCCTCTTTTAAAAGGAATTAAGCTGATCCAAAAAGACGATGGATTCCAAAATGTGATGCGTCGCTTTTTAAAGGGAGATGAGGGGATGATCCCAGATGTTATCTGGGCGATCAAACACAATTCCAGTGAAGATAATAAGTATAATTATGTGACGAACCAGACAGGCTTTACTCTTCAGGATCTTGTATCATATGATGCAAAACATAATGAAGAAAATGGAGAAAATAACCAGGATGGACCAGATTATAACTATAGCTGGAACTGCGGAGCAGAAGGTCCAAGCAGGAAAAAGGCAATTGTAGAATTACGAAAAAAACAAATCCGCAATGCTATGATGTTGTTATTGTTATCTCAGGGGACACCATGCCTGCTTGCAGGAGATGAGTTTGGCAATACCCAGAAGGGAAACAATAACGTGTATTGTCAGGATAATGAGACGGCGTGGCTGAATTGGAATAAGAAAAAGATGAATGAAGCATTGTTTGAATATGTGAGAACATTGATTCAATTTAGAAAAGAACATACTTCTCTTCATAAAGAAATGCCATTGCTAGGTATGGATAAGACCGCATGTGGGCTTCCTGACATTTCATTTCACGGAGAACTGGCATGGCAGACACCGGCAGCTGTTTATAGCAGACAGCTTGGCGTATTGTATTGTGATAATGAAGCAAAGCAGGATACTTGTTATATAGCCTACAATATGCACTGGTTAAAGCATACATTCGCATTGCCATCCTTGCCGAAAGGGAAAAAATGGTATCGAGTTATGGATACGGCAGCAGAAGTGTGTGATGAAAAGCTGGAGGAAATGCAGAAGGCAGTTCGGCTTGATGAGAGAAGTATCGTAGTATTGTGTGGAAAATAAAGAAAGTAGGAAGATATTTTGAAGGCAGTACAACATTTTCGAACAATTACGAAACACAAAATATTGGTTATGAAAGAGTGCTTTCGTGTGGGATTATATCGACAGGGATTATTGCATGATATGTCAAAATACGGCTGGACAGAATTCAGAGTAGGATGTAAGTATTATCAGGGCACTAGAAGTCCGAATAATGCGGAAAGAGAAACTCTCGGTTATTCTTCAGCATGGCTTCATCATAAAGGAAGAAATAAGCATCATTATGAATATTGGATTGATTACGGACTTGATGGGAAGAAAGCTCTGATCGGTATGAAGATGCCAAAAAATTATGTGGTGGAGATGGTACTGGATCGCATTGCGGCAAGCAAGGTGTATAAAGGAGATGCATACAAAGATTCTGATCCGTTGGAATATTTTACACATGGCGGAACAGATGGATATGTGATGCATGAAGACACAAAAGCACTTTTGGAAAAATTGCTTCGGATGTTGGCAGACAAAGGAGAAGCAGAAACATTTGAATATATCAAAAAAGTTGTGCTGAAGGATAAAAATTTCTCATATTAGAGAAAAAGAGGAGAAAATAATGCTGATTTATATTGTACGACATGGAGAGACAGATTGGAACAAAGAGCATAAAGTACAGGGGGCTGTCGATATTCCGTTAAATAAATATGGAATCCATCTCGCAGAAGAGACGGCGGACGGCTTGGAGAATATCAGATTTGATGCAGCATATTCCAGTCCGCTTAGCAGAGCAAAAAAGACTGCGGAAGTGATTTTGAAAGGACGTAATATAAAAATAAAAGAAGATAAACGAATACAGGAAATTTGTTTCGGCGCTTATGAAGGTATGTGCATAGGCGGGGAAAAGATGGATCCGAAAAGTGGTGAGTTTAATAAATTTTTTGTGGATACTGAAAATTATGTTCCTATAGATGGAGGAGAAACTGTACCACAGTTGATGAAAAGGACAGGAGAGTTTTTGCGTGAGCTGTGTGAAAATAAGGAACTATCTCAGAAGAATGTTCTGGTTACTACACACGGCGCTGCGATGACAGCATTATTAAACAATATCAAAGAAAATTTTGATGTGGCGGCATTTTGGAAAAATGGAGTTCCGGCAAACTGTGCAGTTACAATTGTAGATGTGAAGGAAGGAAAACCGGAAATTATAAAAGAAAATGTAATTTATTATAAAGAACAGGTTCGCACCTGGAAAGTAGGAAAATAAAAACCAGATAAAAAGAGCTTCGGACGAATATATCATCCGAGGCTCTTAAATTATGGTTACTGTTCACAGTACCTGTGACCAGCAACGCATCTCGCCATTTTAAATTGCCTTTGGCAATGGGCGAGATGCCGTTCAAGATAAAACGTGCATCCTCCGTGCCAATCAGCGTAG